>Ga0116129_1000322_pt1 | contig 32425 bp, 36 predicted proteins | sample June2015DPH_17_2_FD_89732 | JGI IMG/M metagenome (GOLD analysis project Ga0116129, IMG submission 89732) | Peatland microbial communities from SPRUCE experiment site at the Marcell Experimental Forest, Minnesota, USA - June2015DPH_17_10 | ecosystem: Environmental > Terrestrial > Soil > Wetlands...
CCGACATTAGTCACGTTGCCACCCGCAACCGTACCGCTGCCCCCGGTGATGGCACAAGTCTGTCCGTTCGGCTGCGTCAAGACTGTCACGGAGTAGTTCGAGCCGCTCGCCACCGTTGTGGCAAAGCTGAAGGCGCCGTTGCTCAACACCGTCGTGGAACTGCTGCCGTCGTCCTGCAGCACCAGAGTGTTGCCGCTCAACAGACCAGAGACCGTGCCCCACGATGTAGTTGTTCGGCGTGCGCGTGACAAGAGTATTGGTAACGTTGCTAGCTGCTACAGTGCCGCAGCCATTCGTGACCGTGCAGCTCTCGCCCAGAGGTGGATTGAACACTGTCACGGCGTAAGGCGAACCGCTGGCAATCGGGATGTTGAAGTTGTACTGACCGCTGCTCGAAATCGACAGGCTATCGGTCTGATTGTTCTGCAGCACGAGACCGCTGGCGATGACTCCCGCCACCGTGACCGCGACGTTATAGGTATCGCCCGAACAAGAGACGACGACGTTGCTGACGTTGCTGGCGAAAACCGTGCCGCTGCCGTCAGTGACCGTGCAGGTTTGCCCTGCTGCAGCGGTCGCGACGGTGACCGCGTAGCTCTCGCCGCTGGCGACCGGGGCCGCGAAGCTAAAATTGCCGTCGTTGGACAGAGTGGTGTTGCTCCCGCCATTGTCCTGCAGCGTGATCCGAGTGCCGCTCAGCAGCCCCGACAGTGTTCCGGCGATGTTGTATAAGTTCGGGGTGCAAGTCACCTCGATGCGGCTCACCTCGCTCGCACCTGCAGTGCCACTCGCGTTGGCGAGCGTACAGGTCTCGCCTTGCGGTTGAGCCGACACCGTCACCGCATAGGCGGAGCCGCTTTGCAACGCTGAGGCAAGGTTGAAGCTACCGTTGCTCGACACGATAGTGGATTCGGTCCACTCACCCGGAGCGCGACGCTGCGGCCGGGCAGCAGACCGGTAACGCTGCCACCGAGGGCAATCGTGACGGGCGGGTAGCAGATCGTTCCATCGCCCCCGCTAATACCGCAAGCGACCAGCGTCAACATGCTCATTGCTAGCAACGCCCTGAATACGTCTCTGGAATAACCGCGCGTTATCGGCCTCATATAGGATCTCTCATGCTGACCGCTGTATTTTCTGTCTACTCAGGCTGAACTTTCCATGCGGCCCCAGCGCCAGGTATTGCGACCGGCATGTTTTGCCTCATACAGCGCAAGATCCGCCGCTTTCATCAGCGCTTGCAGTGATTGGCAGTCGCTGGGAAATTTCGCGACCCCGATGCTGGGACTGCTCTCCATCTTCAAGCCATTGAACGGCACCACCGCAGAGACTTCAGCAACGATCCTGAGGCAGACGGCCTCGACGCTCGCGTCATCCGGACAGTCGCTGATAAGAATGGCGAACTCATCGCCACCCAGCCGGAAAACGTCATCTGCGTCCCGCACGACCGTGCGCAGCCGGCGCGCAATCGCTACGAGCAGCGCGTCGCCGGCATCATGGCCATGGGTATCGTTGATTGCCTTAAAACGGTCTAGATCGATGAGCAGCAATGCGCCCTTCTTATCGGCAGGCGATCGCTCCAAGATTGAATCGAAGCGCCTGGTGAGCATTCGACGGTTCGCCAATCCTGTGAGCGGATCGAGATAAGCCAATTGCTCGAGCTGTTGTTCCCTTTCCCGCAATTTGGCCGTTTGAATCGCCACCTGTTCTTCGAGATCACGCTGTCGCCTGCGCAGGTACGCCGTACGCGTTTGCAGAAGTACTCGCACCGCACCGAGTACGATAACCAACGCCGCCAATTTCACCCAGATCGTCTGATACCAGGCCGCTTGCACGTGAACCGGCACCGACAGGGCCGTTGAGCCCCAATCACCATCCGCATTGGAAGCGCGTATGCGCAGCACGTAGCTGCCGGGAGGCAGGTTCGTGTAGGCCGCGACACGATGACTGAAGTCCGTGTCAATCCAGGCGTGGTCATAATCTTCAAGCCGGTATTCATAGCGGATACGTTCGGGTGCCGCATATTCGAGAGCGCTAAATTCGACGGCAAAACTATTACCTTTTGGGGTGATTTCTAGCGGCAGGCCGGATAGATCGTTCTGTGCGGACCATGGCACGGGTTTTCCCGCGACGCGAACCTCGCTGACCGCAACCGCATGTTGATATTTGTTCTGGGCCAGTTGCACCGGCCGCACCAGCGTCAACCCCCCCGCACCTCCCAACACCACGGTCCCGTCGTTGGTAATGGCACCGGCGTTGAGCCAGTAGCTGGTAATGGCGAGCCCGTCCGCTGATCGCAGGGCTCGAATCGACAATCGTTGTGCATCGATAATGGCCAGCCCATCGTCGGTCGCAACCCAAACCTCACCGGTGGCCGTCTGAAGTATCTTGTCCACGTTGAGATTGGGGAGACCTTCGGCGAGCCCGAGATAGCGAAAATGCGGGCGTCCGTCTGCGCCGCGGCCCTCGAGAATGGCAATACCCCCGCCCTGAGTACCCACCCAAAGACGGCCATCGCGATCCATCATAAGGGCACCTACATTGGGTGCCGACAGCGCATGCGGGTAGTGCGCAGAGCTGCCGATGCGCTCGACCGAACGGCTCACAGGATCAATGTGATTGAGCCCATTCATCGTCCCAACCCACAAACCTCCCGATGAGTCTTTCTGCAGGGCGGTGATTCGCCGATCTGTCAGTTCATTGGCGCTGGCCCATGCTTCAAGGTGGCCGCCTGTGCCAAGTCCTAAGGTGAAGAGGCCGTCGCGCATCGCGCCAAGCCACAAGCTACCGGTTTCGCTCATGACCAGAGCCGTGCGTATGGAGACGTCGCCGGGCAATGCAATTTGCACGGCACGCTTATCGCCTGATCTTTTTCGGTAAAGACCCGTGCGCGTACAAAAGAACACGTCCCCATCGTCAGTGGCCACGAGGTCTGTCACCTCGCCAAGTGGCACAGACCTTCCATTGGCGTCGACCGCGGTGCGCATCTCTGCGACTCTTCCGGCCATGGGATCGAGGATGTCGACCCCGCGGACTCCGAGGCCTAACCACAGTTGCCCATTCGGCGCCTGCATCACGGCCTCCACGTCGCCATCGGAGATTCCCCGCGGCCGAGAGACTGCGCCAAATACAGTCAGGATTGCGGACTGGTTTGGATCATGCCGTGATAAGCCTCGGTTCGTTCCCACCCACATGTCACCGGCCGAATCGCGGAAGATGGCCCACAGGGTGTCCTCGTCAAGGCCCTGCTGAAGGAATGGATCATTCACAATGTGCCGGATTGCGAAACTAGCCTCATCGACGACCAGCACACCATTCCCATAGGTGCCGAGCCACATCTCGCCCCGCCGGCTTTCCGCGATCGACAAAATCTGCTCGCTTTCGGTACCGGGAACCGCCTCCGGGTTCACGCCTGGCGAGTCAGGGTGAATGATGTAAGCACCGAATGTAGCGCCGACCCAAATCGTACCGTCACTGCCTTCTGCAACACATGCGGCTACGGACGAAACACCCTTTTGCGCGGGTAAGGATACTTTTACGAATGGCCCCTTGGGTACGTCCTGGCGCATGACTGCCCCGATCGTACCCATCCAAAGGCGGCCTTTGCTGTCGCGAAAAACGGTCGTGACATTGCTGCTCGGCAGGCTGGCAGGATCATTGTCCTCGTGATGTATATGATCGATGACGCCTCGCTCGGCAGTGACCTCATCAAGACCATGACCCGTGGCCACCCAAACACCTCCGCCTCCATCGTCGGCGATCGCGTTGACGACATCATCGCTGAGCCCTTCCGTGGCGGCGGAGTAATTGACGAAGCGATCTTCGCGGGGATCATAGCGGGACAAGCCGCCGCTGACGGTCGCGATCCACAGCGTCCCCTGCGCATCGACATGCAGCCTTTGGATGTAATTGTCCGCAAGCGCGCGCGGGTTTGAACGATCAGCGCGATACATCCGATAGTGGTAGCCATCCCAGCGCACCAAGCCTTGCTCGGTTCCCACCCAGAGAAAGCCTGCTTTGTCCTGGGCTATTGCCAGAATAGGCGGGTTCGGCAGCACAGTATCGGAGACTGGATGCCGGAAGACTGCGTCAGCGATGTGGCTCCAGTCCGCCGCCGCGCGCGATGCAGGCGCGAACGCGGTTCCCATGGCCAGCATCATTAAGCCAAACAGAAAGGGCCGGATGGCGCTCCGCTGATACCGGCGCGCTCCTTGGACAGCACCCGAGGGGTAAATTCGATTGCCGGCCATTGCTGCGACAAATTTTGGCGATCGACTTATCATTGCACTGCCTGTGCCTTACACAGGGAAGGCACAGCCACCCAGATTCCAATTTGTCATCATTCAACAAAAGACCTTAGCCGACTTATGTCGGCAGTAGAAATCCCCACTTCACAATTCTGAGGAGCGATGGTGACTATTTGCTCCTGCCTGCATCCCATTTGCGCTGCAAAGTCAAAGTGCGGCGCAGCACCTGTGAGCGGGAGAGCGCTAAAAACCGTGGGAAGTGATCCTCGCGCGGCCCATCAGCACAGCGCTGAACCTGGTTAGAATTGGAGGAGTCGAGGAGTCCGACCCCTAGGAGGCGACGATGCGCGTGGTGATGAAAATGGTCATCGAATCCGATGATGCACGTGTCTTGGCTGAGAGAGAACTTCTACGGCTTGATCGCTGCACGGATTTCGTGCCGGAACAGACAGGTCTTGGGTTGACTATGCACGAAGCCAAGGCAGCGATCGCCGCGGCGCAAAAGGAATTGATTGCTGCGCAGGTTGAACAAATCGCGATGCGCGTGGCGGCCTGTCCGGATTGTGGCGCGGCGCTGAAAATTAAAGATACTCGAGAAATTGTCTATCGGACGCCATTCGGCAAGCTTCGGTTGCGAAACCCGAGATTGCTGATTTGCCCGTGCCAGGTTGCGAATTCTCGGCAGTCGTTCAGCCCCTTGGCGGATGTTCTCAGGGCTCGATCCCATCCCGAGTTACTCTATCTGACGACCCGCTGGGCGTCGATCATCTCATACGGCGCCAGTCGAACTTTGCTCGAGGATGTCTTGCCGATCGGCACTGCCATGAGCTGCTCTTCGATCCGCAACGCCGTACGCCAAATTGGACAGCGTCTGGATGACGAGGCGGCGGTGGAAGAGAGCGCGGACCCTGGAAACGAGCGCTCCACGTCGGATCGAGCCCATCGCGTTGACGGAACCCATCAACTGGCGGTTACACTGGACTCTGGCTACATCCGCAGCAATGATCGATCCGACAAGGGGTCACGTTGGTTCAGTGCCACGGTGGCCCGTTTGATCGGGCACCGAGGGTGCCGGCGTGTGCCATGGATTTGTCAGGCGGAAGATCCGCTTTGCGGCCGGTCGCGTCGACCGATTTCTCAGCCAGGAAGACGTTGGGGATGAGTCCGCGTTAGCACCGATGGTGAGGGCAAGACACGCACGACGAAGTTACTCTTGGAATTGCAGCATTATTTATACCGCAATGAACGACACCTGGGCGACTACGCGAGTCGCCATCGTGACGGACAGCCGATCTCCTCGGGGACCGCGGAATCTACTGTGCACTGTGTGATCAGCAAGCGATTTGTAAAAAAGCAGCAGATGTTCTGGTCCCCGCCGGTGCCAACGCACTGCTGCAAATCCGCTGTGCCGTCCTGAATGATCGCTACTGGCGGCGCTTTAAGAAGACCGGCCTGCGGCCAGACGCAGCTAACGACTCCGAAATCCCACTGGCAGCTTGATCCCACGGTTTTGCGCGCTCTCTAGACGACCCACGAGCGCGATCTGCTTCGGTGGAAATGGCAGGTGATCCAGACCTGTCTGACATAGAATGACACGCCCACGCGCCGTCGGAGTATCGTTCTTGTCTTCCCACTCTTATACCTCACGTGCGCCGGTTATTGCCTGCGTTATGGCCACGATGTCCATGGTGGCCATCGAAGCCACCATCGTGTCGACCGCCATGCCACAGATTGTTGCGGATCTCGACGGTCTGCGCTGGTACAGCTGGGTATTCTCGGCATTTCTACTGGCGCAGACCGCGCTTACTGTCGTGTTCGGAAACCTAGCGGATATCTATGGCCGCAAAGCCATCATGCTGATCGGCATTGGAATCTTCGTGGTAGGCTCGATTCTTGCCGGATTCGCCTGGTCCATGCCGATGATGATCTGTTTCCGTTTGGTTCAGGGTATCGGCGCCGGCGCAATGCAGCCCGTCGCGATGATCATCGTGTCGGATCTCTATCCGGCCCGTGAAAGAGGCAAGGTCCAAGGATATTTGGCCAGTGTCTGGGCGGTTTCTGCGGTGCTGGGGCCCGTCATCGGCGGTTTGATCATGCGCCACGCGTCATGGGCTTGGATATTCTGGATCAACATCCCCATCGGACTCCTGGCGGCTGCCGGCTTCGTTGTCCTGCTGCACGAGAACGTAGCGCATACAAGCCGCGCCATCGATGTCGCCGGGGCCGTCACGTTTACGATCGCGGTCACCGCCTTGTTGATCGCGCTGACCGAAGTTGGCTCATCGCCCACCGCGGTGCTTGTGGCAGCGGCGGTATTTTGCTTTGCTACCGTGGCCTTCGTTGCACAGGAACGGCGCTCGCCGAATCCCATGGTGTCCTTCGCGTTGTGGAGTCATCGCCCGATCGCTGCCGCAAACGGAGTTTCTGTGTTGGCGAGTATGGCGCTGATGGGGTTGACGACATTTGTGCCGATCTATGTGCAGGCGGTACTGCATCGATCGCCGGTGGTGGCGGGACTGGCGCTGACCACCATGCTGTTTGGCTGGCCGGTCGGTGCAACACTCGCTGCGCGTCTTTTCCACCGCTTCGGCCTAGACCAATTATTGCTGGCAGGTGCCTCATTGTTGCCGTTAGGCGCAGCGTTTTTCGTGTTTCTGACGCCCGCCAGCTCGCCGCTCGTTGCGGGTGCGGGCTCGCTGATTATGGGTTTCGGAATGGGCATTCTCAGTGTCAGCGCGCTGGTAATGATCCAAGAAGTCGCGGAGTGGTCGCAGCGAGGCAGTGGTACCGCATCGAATTTGTTTTCACGCAACGTAGGCAGCACCCTGGGTGCGACAGTCCTAGGCGCTGTTCTCAATCACGGCCTCACGCGAGCTACCGGAGGTGCCCCTGTGAGCTCCGAGCAACTCCGACGGCTGCTGGAGATGCCGACGGGCTCAGTACTGGGCGGCCAAGATCTGAGCACGGCGCTTCAGCACTCGCTCAACCTGACGTTCTGGGCAATGCTGGCGTTGAGCGTGCTGGGTGCGCTGGTTGCGCTGGGAGTGCCGGCAATAGAGCTCAAGCCTGCCGAATCTGGTAGCAGCGAGAATGCGACGGGCTCGCTTTGACGTCATGAGTCTTGTTAACGAAAGTCAATTCTGAATGACCCGTCGCAGTTGATTCCACACCGCTTACCCCCGGGGCGGGTGATGGGCATCGCTCGATTGGTTGGTCAGGCGCAAAATTTGGTCGAGCAGTCCGGCGGCGCGGCCTATTTCGATGCGGGCCGATGGGTCGGAGATTGGCTACAGAGGCCGCTGCCGGCATTGGACGGCAAAACTCCCGGCGAACTTATGGATACTGTCGATGGGCGCGCACTCGTGTCAGATCTGCTCGCGCAACAGCAGTCTGGTGCATATGGGTAGTTATTGATGCCCAGCGTTTAGCGCATTGCTACCGATACGCCCGCCTATCGGTCGGACGATCTATCGGGGAAAGGAGCCGAATCCACGGGAGGGAGATGGAATAAGAAGAGAACGCCGCTCCTCTATACTTCGGGGTCGATCGCCCTTGCATGCCTCGAAACGGTCGTTCATTTCGGAGGCCTTTCGCCGCTTCGCTTGAATCGATACCTTGTCAGGATTGACGTCTCTAACAATGCTGGGAGGAGAGACTGTTGTTTGACCCGTTGATAAACATAGGATGGGATGCACTTCCCGGAGGGATCGTATCCATCGATTGGGGAACCAATTGGGCAAATTCGACGGCCAGTCTCCTAGCGCAAGTTACGAACCGATCCAACGCTGGAAAAATTTGGTCCAAATGCTGCGCCGCATCCGGCGCATAACGTCAGATTCTGTCGTGTCACCGTCGGTATTCGGCGTGTAAGTAGGCGCCATCCACAACACCGCGGAGATTGTGGAAGGATTCGACGACGATACTGACGCGGATCTTTCAAGCGCCCCGGGACCCGTGCGAGGGCGGGTGGGCCAAGTAGTACTATGCGCGCATGGCGTTGAGCTCTACGATGTATGTGTTTACGGTCCGCATCGCGGATGCGGACCGTAATGTCTACGAATCACTGACGTTGCGCGTAGCCCGGCACCCGTCGGAGGCGGCGGAGTATTTGGTTACGCGGGTCCTGGCATATTGCTTGGAGTATGCGGAAGGGATCACTTTCTCCAAAGGCTTGTCCGATCCCGAGGAGCCCACGATCGGGGTACGGGATCTCACCGGCGTCTTGCAGAGTTGGATTGACATCGGCGCTCCAGAGGCGCCGCGATTGCACAAAGCCGGCAAGGCAGCGCGACGGGTTGCAGTCTATGCGCATCGAGAGGTGACATCATGGTTGGAACGCCTTGCAGGCGAACGTATCTACCGCGCTGAAGGGTTGGAAATCTATCTGATGGATCGAAATCTGGTAGCGGCCCTGGTGGCACGGCTTGAGCGACGCATGGACTTTGATTTATCCGTATCGGAGAAAACGCTCTACGTATCGATGGGTGAGGAGACGCTAACGGGGACGGTGGAGTTACGACGTCTCTAGTCCAAACGGCTCTGGGTCTTGAATCAATGCGCCTGAGCTGGAGAACCCCGGATTCGTTTTCGTGAATACCGCGTCGTCAGATTTGAGTCTCGATACACGCGCTAGCGTGGCGACCCTGTTGTAGGAGACTGCCCGACGGCATTCAGGCTATGGGCCGATGGTGCTCCTCGGAGTTTCTTCGGTACCCTTTGCCCATGCTTCAAAAGTTGCCCGAGAGTGTGGGTCACGCACTCATCAATCAGCGTGCCGGCATGGAGCACGTCCTCTGTAACCTGCTTAATCGCGAACGGATTTCAGCCCGCCTCTCGGTTTCAAGTCCCACTTTCCGATTCAATGGGCCACTTCCCGCCCGCTACACGGCCGACGGCCTCGGCGTGTCGCCCCCGCTCGCATGGGACGCGGTGCCCTCAGGCGCTGGATCGATTGCGATTTTGGTTGAGGACGCCGACTCCCCCACACCCCATCCCTTGGTGCACGCGATCATCGTCGATATCGATCCCGAGATGCGCACCCTCGAAGAAGGAGCATTGGCGAGCCATAAGCACGCGGGGTCCGGTCTTGAGACGGGCCAAAATTCCTACCTGCAGCGTGCCTGGTTGCCACCCGATCCACCGCCCGGCCACGCCGAGCATCGATATGTGTTCCAAGTCTTTGCGCTTATGCCAGGACCGAACTTCTCGAGCCTGCCCGGGCGTAGGGAGTTCATCGAGGCGATCTTAAATCGCGCCTTGGCAGTTGGCTGCTTGATCGGCACCTATGAACGCGCTCACCGTGTCGAGGCGGCCAGCGAGGAGCGCGCGACCGCGGCAGACACGCCACAGCTTGACTTGGGGTCGCAATAACTCGAAAAGCGCACCGCGTTGCCGACACGCTGAGAATACGGTGTTCGGCGGGTTTTGCGGTGTCAACAAAGCCTTTCGAAATGGACATGCTCGCCAATCGAATGCTGAGCATCTTGAGATAGCCTTCTGTGCTTTGGAGGTACTTACCTGGATGGGCAAGAGGTCTACGCTGCGAAAGGTAAGTGGGCAAAGGGTCTGTGATCGTTGCACGACGCGACCCCATGCGCATTCGCAAACACGTGATAGCGGTTGCCGCCCTGCAGGTTGCGGTGTAATCGCTATCGGCATTGCGCTTCGCCGCTAAGCGCGCTAGTGCACGGAGTCGGCGGCAGAATTAAGGTACGCTCGGTCCGATCGGATTGTCGCACTCGCGTATGTACGCAATAAGCCGCAAGCTGCGGTTAGGCGTGGCTCGCAAGCGCTCACGCCATCACTGGAGGTCTCATGTCAATTCTCGCGTGGATCATCCTTGGACTCGTCGCCGGCTTCGTTGCCAGCAAGATCGTCAATCGGCACGGGGAGGGCATTATTCTCGATGTTCTTCTCGGGATCGTTGGTTCAGTCGTCGGCGGTTGGCTCTTCCACAGCTTCGGGAGGTCGGGGGTAACCGGACTCAATCTCGAAAGCTTGCTCGTCGCCACCATCGGTGCCGCTGTGGTTCTAGTTGTATATCACATGCTGTTCCGCTCCTCGCGTTTTCGTTTTCCACGCATCTGAGGATGTGAGCCCCCCTGGGGCATCGACCGGAACGTGGAAATTAGTTGGTTCAACCTTCGACTGTCGTTCTAGGGCGATCGGTACCACTGTCATCCTCGGTATGCCAGCGTCCCTTCTCGTCCTCGTAGGAAATTTGAGTTGTCTCACCCGGTGTAGCCTGCTCGCTCGCAGCGAGTTTGGCCGCCTTGCGAGCCGCCTCTCGGGTGGGAAAGGACTCGGAGTATGTGCCGTTTGCTTCATAGGCCCAGCCGCCATCATGCTTTAGAACCTTATAGGTGACTTTACTCATCTGATTGATCCTCGTGCTAATCGAAAAAAAGCCAGAAGCGAGGATACCATCTCTACGCTGGCCAACGAACTCCTCGCAATCTAGTTAGATCGGCGCCGCGGCTATGACCGGAATATTCACAGGCTAGGAGTTCGCCTTGACGGGTTTGAGCCGCGATAGAAGCATGAGCGGCGGTGTCTGTCTGGACGCTACCGCTCGCAGCCGATCCATCCCATTTCTCCTTTGCGGTACACAAAGTTAGCGATCTTACCTACACCGCGCCGCGTGGAAATCAAGCCGATCTACGGCAGGAATTCAGCGCGCGAGCAGTCTATTGCGCATCTAATCCATTTTCCACTTGACCCTCCGAGTCGGAAGAACCGGATCGTGTAGTGGCCGCTGACCCACCTCTGCAAGGCCGCGACGCTCGAGGGGACCCAAACGTTTCTGGATCCATTCAGTAACAGGGCGGCCGCGTCCCGTCCCGGCAAAGTGCCGCTTCTTGCGGTACAACCACAGTCGTCGTGCCCGAGCTTGGCGGCACGACCACAGTGGTGGCTCTTGATGCCGGCGGGTTGTTGCTACAGCCGCAGACTATTACACCTAGGATCAACAAAGTCGATACGACCTTCATCTTCGTCCCCATGCTCAACCGAATGACCGTTCCAGCAACCACTTGTCGCCCCAATGACTATTTAATCCCACCAAGGCGACTCTCCGGGCTAATACGATGCCTTACTTTATGCAGAGCAATCTTGTTGTGGACGGCCGTCACGCCTGGATACCTTTCGCGATCATCTCGGCGAGGTCACTCGCGTTTTGTGTGAGTGTCGCCGATATACAGCGGATATCTCCGTTAGCTGGTTTAAGCCTCATTAACGCAGGAACGGTGAGAGGTGTCTGGACGCTACCGCACACAGGCAACCCCGAAGCGCGACATCCGCGACTAACAAGTGCGGCGGTGCGCGAAATGGACGCCCCGTCCGTCGGCACCTTCGCGCGGTGCTCCGGGAACAAGCTCGATAGCATGATCATTGTCTGGGAATGCGAGGAGGAGCGCCCGCAATGAAAGGCGAACCGGACTCTCGAGTTCTGTCGAACGGACCCTGCACGAGCCGCGACCACTCGCTGTCTCGCATGTGTTGCGCGCGCCAGCGCACAGACCGAAGCAGCGGATCCGCCTAGACTCGCCACGTTCAGTAGTCATCCACCGCCTCGTTGGGGCAGAGCGCCCGGAGTCCCGATGGCAACAGCGCTACGACCAGACACGTAGAGTCGTGACATTTGTCTGTTTGCGCCACACATTCACAACTTTAGGAGAATTGTTTTGAAATCAACCTATTTCGCTTCATTGACGTGCGCCGCCTTGCTCTTCTCATGCGCGGCTGCCTACTCAGACGATGCCAACAAAAACGATATGCAACGCGCACCGGCGACGCATCCGGATTTCAATACCGTCGACACTCAACGGCACGGGTATCTAACTGCCGATGACGTTAAGAATGACGATTACGTCAGCAAGAATTTTGACAAATGCAACGTGAAGCACAATGGTCACATGAGCCGAAAGGAATACGCCAACTGCCACGAGTAAGTCCACACGCATCGTCGGCAACGGCGGGCGACTATGGTCACGTGTGCCAGAGTCATACAAAGCGGCCCCTGTTGCCGACGCCAATGCGCAAGGATCGGAAGTGTTGACCAAGCAATAGAAAAACGGAATTCCTCAACGTGTGAGACGGCCGCATCGCGCCGACCCAGACTGGGGCATTAACCTGCGCGATGTATTCCGCTTCCCCGTCGAGCGCTACGCCGACAAGATCCTACCGGTTGGGGCGAGAATCGCTTCGTTGAGCGCCTCAGTTCTGATCGCCCGAATTGGCCGTCAGGTGCACCGTGTCCAAGTTCAGCTTCTTTCGCGCAGCACGCACGTCGGAGACCGACACGGCCGCCGCCTGATTGCCCCAGCTGTTGCGAATGAAGGTTGAGACGTCGGCGACTTCTTGATCGGTGAGCTTCCACGCGAAGCTCGGCATGGTCATGGGCGAGGGGCGCGTGGGACTGGTTCCGATGCGCCCGCCGGCGAGGATCAAGTGCTCGAGCCCGATGGGGTCCGCCTGCTGCAGCATGGCGTTGGGCCCGAGGGGCGGGAAGTATCTGGGTTGGCCCACGCCGTTTTCCAGGTGGCAGGATGCACAGGCATCCGAGTAAATGGCGGCGCCTCGTCGCATCGCGCCCCGCCGCTTGTAAAGGGAGTCCCGATACCGACCCGGAAGTTCACTACCGACGCAAGGATGGGACTGACTTTTGGGCCTCGGTTTTTGTCAGTCCGGTAACGGATAAGAATGGTGATGTGGTACAGAATTTTGTCTCATTCGTGGACCTTACCAAGCACAAGCGCGCGCAGGCGCGCGACGACATGCTCATCAATGAGCTGAATCATCGGGTAAAAAACACGCTTGCAATTGTGCAATCGATTGTGTGGCAGGCCCTTCACGCTCGACAAGCGGCTCGAATAGACCGCGCGGACGAGTTCCACGTCGCCGGTCGTCACATTGACCGATAAGCGAATGGGCGCATCCATCGTGCATGCGTGCCGCGCTCCGGCATGATCAGACGACTGGCAGGAAGTTTGGTCCGGATAAGCGGTGCACCGCACCGACAAACCGGCTTCGGGAGGTCACCATCACTCCTATAGATGGTCGAATCAACTTCATAGGGCCGCCCCAATGACAAATACGAAACGTATGGTGACCAGCACCTTTCTACTGGGACTGATCGGCCTTGTGGTGGGCTGTATGGCGGGGCCACGCGAAGGTTACTACGATAGCGATCACCATCGGTATTATCAAGAAAGTGGGTGGCACGATTGCGCCGATCGCGATGAGCATTGCCACTGATTGAATTGAAAGGATTCGCCTCGACTGCCGAAATGCGGCGCGAGATCGTGGTGCCCCGGGGAAACGTTTCCTCATGGGACGCCACCCGATGAGCGACAGGAGGAACTGCCTTATGGCAAACGATATGCAAATTCGACACGATGTGCTCGCCGCGCTTGATGGGGAGCAAAACGTCATTGCCGGCACCATCGGTGTCGAGGTGCATCACGGAGTCGTGAAACTCGCGGGATGCGTAAATGACTCTGCGATTAAAAAAGGTGCCGAGAGCGCTGCTGTGGGTGTTGACGGCGTAACCGCGATAGTTATGGACATTGACGTCGCCGGCGCAGGGGCGGCTAGGCCGACGACAATCGTGTAGGAATGCGGCGGGTGGACTTGTGCCAGATAACACCCGCCGAGTTCCCAGTCAGGTGCGTATCCCAGACCGTCGGAGGCCCTACAATCTCGATTAAGGGCATCGGATGGAACGTCGACGTACTGCGACCGATCACTACCGCTATTTAGCCGCCATATTGCCATCTGCGGACGCTATGCAATTTGACTGCTCGCCAATGAGGGGGGCGCGAGCTGTTGTCTCAATTCGTATCGGCGAATCTCGAGAGAAGGCGGGCCCCGATCGACACACCGCTGCGCGGTCTGCACTCCTAACGGCAAGCGGGCTGTGAATTGAGTTCCATGTTCCCGGCTTGAGGCTACGGAGATTCGACCCTCGTGGGCCTGCACGATCTGGGAGCAAATATGCAGCCCGAGACCTAAGCCATTACGGCTTGCGGACACCGAATGGCGCCAAAACGGTTCGAAAATCTTCCCCAAACTTTCCGCTGGAATGGGTTCGCCGGCGTTCCACACCTCGAGCACCAACTCGTCCTCATCAACCCTCGCGGTGATCTTGACCGGGCTTCCGGCAAGTCCATGCGTCAAGGCGTTCCCCAAGAGATTCGAGGCCACTTGTTGGAATCTTCCCAAATCGCAGCGCACCGGGCGGTTGACACGGATGTCTGAGAGGATTGTCGAGCCTGGTTGGGCGTCTCGAAGTTCCTGAATTACGGTCGCAAGGCCGGTATTGATGTTCTCAATCTCCGTCAATTCGAGATCTATCCCGCCACCTAGGCGCCCACGCGCAAAATCAAGGACATCATCGATTAGCGCGGACATACGACGGACGTGGGCTTTGATGCGAGAAGCCATGACTGCGAGGTCAGGGTCGGTGAGCTTTCGTTCCAATAAATCACCGCTTGCATAGATCGCGTGCAGCGGATTACGCAGATCATGGCCCAAAATCGCTATAAATTGCTCGCGAAGTTCCCCCGCTGCGCGCGCATCGAGTAGCGCGCGGTGCTCCTGCTCTTGCAGTAACTGAGTGTCGAGCTGCGAGGCAATGAGCGCCGCAAATTCAGTGAACATCGACAGGATACGCGGCTCCGTCACCTTCGCGGGCCTCGGGTCGAGCGCCGTCAGGTTGCCGAAATAGCCGCCGTCGGCCCGAATAATGGGCACCGAGATGTAGCTCTCGATCCGATAACGCTGCGGCGCTTCATGGTCGCAGTAGCGCGGGTCGGCACTCGCGTGCTCGATGACGACAGGGGCGCGTGATGCGCATGAATCAAAACAAAGCGTCATATCGACCGGGAACTGCATACCCGGTTTCAAGCCGAAGTGAGCTTCATCTTTGACGGCGCATGCGGTCCACGTTTTATCGGTAACGTGTGCTACCACCGCCACCCGCATGCCGGTGATTTCGCACAATACCTTGAGGAGGCTAGGCACGGCGCCTATACGGGCGATGGCGGCCACGGTGCACGCGGCGTCTTCAGAGCTATCCATGTTTATGACCTCACACCGAAGAATTCAGGGCTGTGACCTTCTAAAGGGATGAGCGCAAATTCCATTCCATGGAAGCCAACCGTTTGTGCTTTGTGCGCGCGACGGTAAAGCGCGGGGGAACGTGGGTCTGTACGCTGGCCAACATAGCTTTGCAATTCTTACCGAGTGCGCTATTCGGCGTAGAACGAAACCCTTTGAGCCGGGTTTCCGCATTAAATGTTATGTTAAATCTAGGATTTGCAGAGGGGTCTGCCTTTGATCGATCTCTTCGAGCCGCATAGGACAAGCACCCAATGGCGGCATCCGCCCAACCCAGTGAAAACCGTCTGCTCGGCGCCTTCCGCCAGCCGGGGCGCCGCGTTGGGGACCGCTCTTAGAAGCCGTCCTCGGCAGAAATCGCAGTCGTCGGTAATGAGGGTATCGTCGGCGTTTCCCTATTTATGGGCGGCGAGTCCACGCCGAGTCGGGCAGTCGTGCAAAGCGCCGGGCACGGGTTTCGCCTCAAAGCGAACCTCATGAAGGAGGAATTCAATCGCGCGGGTCCTGTACTGCATCTGCTCTTGCGCTATACCCAGGCGCTGATTACGCAGATGGCCCAAACTGCTGTGTGCAACCGGCACCACACCCTCGATCAACAGCTTTGTCGCTGGCTTCTCTTGAGCTTGGACCGGCTGCAGGGCAACCAACTGGTGATGACTCAGGAACTGGTTGCCAACATGCTGGGGGTGCGCTGCGAAGGGGTGACCAAAGGGGCGCTTAAGCTTCAGCGCGCAGGCTTGATCAGCTATGCGCGCGGCCACATCACGGTGCTGCACCGAGCACGGTTGGGAAAGCGCAGCTGTGAATGCTACTCCGTAGTCAAAAGGGAGTACGACCGCTTGCTGCCCAGTCCCCGGGCGTTTTGACCGAAACGCCGCGATCGCCCCCGGGCCGCCCAATGGTCCGTGCGCCAACGTACAGTCGAGGAGCCTGACAGGAGGCTAATCTCGACAGTGTCAGTCCATCGGTCTCTAGCAATTACGCGGATCGCGGAGTCTCACCTCTTTATGAACCCCTCGAGTGAGTGCGGCATCAGAAATCGAACCACCTTGCGCCTGCCGCGTACCCCGCTCCGGGGCCAGGGAGCGGCATGCCCGCGAATCCGGAAGTAACTGTCCCCGCGTGCGAAGATCGGCGCGTCCGCGATAACGCCCAAGACAATGGATGAAGGCTCAGCTCCCAGCCCGGTCTGTGCCCGGTCACATGAAATCGGAGCCAAATAGTATGACGGAGTTACCCGTATCCTATCGAAGAGAGGATTTCCACAAGTTTCTGTATTCGGTGATTCGTGAGGAAGAGGGCGGGGCGTCCCTGACCGTGCTCTCATTACTTGCGCGGCACGACATGGATCCATGGGAAGCCGCTGAGCAGCTTACGCGTGCACCGTGGAGGGTGGCTGCCGAGCAGCTAAGCTTGCTGATCGCCACTCGACCGAGCGATACGGCAAGTCCCCAGCTCCCCGATCCCATTGCGATCGATTTGATCACCAAGTTACCTCAATCGTCGCTCGTCCAACGGCCTATAACAGAGGTGGCTTGGGAGTCGCTGACCAACCTGGTCATGAAGCTGAAGACGCGTGTCAAATCCGCTAGCCACACTAAGCAGGGCAAAGAATGACGGCAGTGAAACCGCCGTCCAACTGCGCGCGGATTCTATGAGAATGGCAAGTTGACGACGCGCGCGCTCCCGCGCTAATCAAGGGCAGCGAACTGAAGGCGGATGATCCGTAAGTCCGGATCAGCGAGGGGGCAGGAGGAAGATGCACCGCAGCGGCCCATCTCGACGCCGGACAAAACCGTCCGCAAGGGCGTCTGTGCGGCACCGCACCCCGATAAGGCGCGTTGGGAGGACAGTGCTCGCTCTTAAGCGCGTTACCGCACAGAGCTAACGGTCAAGTTGTGTAATCCTTACAAGACCATCGTCGCCCGGAGTAACTCAATGGATACAGACACTCGACCACAGCGAGTTTTTGCTGAGTCTTCGACGGAATCATCAGGATTGGCGACCGCATCAGTGCAGGCCTTTGACGATGATGCCGAGGCAGTCAGACGCTCGGAAAGTAACATTTTGCAGTGGATGAAGTATTTGCCCGAGGACTGCATCAACAGGATGATCGAATTGGGCTGGGACGTTACGACGTAGCCTTGCGGCAGCTAGACCGAGATTCTCGATGAATTGAAACTCTATCGAAGTGCAGCAGAACCAGCATATGACAATGCAGACTGAGACGATGAATATTACCGGCATGCAATGCGGCGGGTGCTCCAACAAGATTTCGCTCGCGCTCAGAGAGACCGACGGAATCGAGGATGTTCAGGTGTCACTCGCCTCCGGAAAAGTGACGGTGCGCTACGACGACGAACGGGTAAGATCGGCGAAACTGCATGGGATTGTCACAGCCACCGGTTTTGGTATCGACGAAACAGCCGCCACCAATGGACACGATCCTCGGCCTGATTTCTGCGGCTGACATGTCGACTGTGTTCCATCGTACATACAGCGGAGGGTCTTTACCCGAAGCTGGATGGTGCTCCAGGACTTTCTCAAAGCAAACTGCACTATCCTGATAGATCGTTGCCAAACGCTCGCGGCCAAGCGGACGGGAGCCGACACAGTCCACAGCGAGCTGCAGCATGGCGCACCCATCTTCCTCGATCAGCTAATCAAGACACTGGCTATCGAGGAGCAGGATCGCCCTGTTACCAGTCCGATTTCAGGACAGGAGTTCGTTGGCATCGTCCACACTGAGCTCGAAGACATGGCGACTTTGCATGGGCGAGAGTTGTTGGATCAAGGCTTTGCCATCGAACAAGTGGTCCGCGACTTTGGCGCTGTCTGCTAAGCCGTAACCAATCTTGCGGCCGCCTATTCAGTTCCCCGGGGCGAATTCTTGAGCCTCTCCACCGTGGCCCCACGCGTCGCCGCATCCATTCCGTCGAAAAAGGGAGAGGTTACGAGCTCTGGTCCCGATGGCGGGCGGCCCTTTGGAGGCGATGGGATGCTGGTACCTACGATATTGGCAACCGCGCCGAGTCTCGTTCCATCGTAACCTCGGCTCGGAGGCTTTCAAGATCACGGAAGATCGAGGCGACGGCGAGCATGCGCCCATTGCGCTTGAACCGCAGGACACAGTCCTTCGTGACAATATCACCTTCAATCGCGAGTTCATCCCACTTATCGGCATGGCCGACATAGTTGATCGGGGTATCGTAGTGCTGGCTCCAGAAAAAGGGGACGGTGGTAAATCTCTCGCAGTGCCCGAGCATGTTGAGCGCAGCGGTTTGGCCCTGGCGCTCTGCCACAACCCAATGCTCGACGCGAATGCTCTCGCCGCTATGCAGATCAGGCCAGCGCGCAATGTCGCCCGCCGCCAAGATTCCTGGCGCGCTCGTTTCGAGATAGGCGTTCACAACGACGCCGCTCTCAACGGCAATCCCGGCCTGTTCGGCAAGCCCGGTCCGTGGGCGCACGCCAATACCGACGATTACGAGATCCGCCTCAAGCGCGCCACCGCCCTTAAGTGTCACATGCTTGCCGTCGATGGCGCTCGCCGAGTTCTCGAGGTGGAAAACGACACCGTGCTCCTCGTGGAGGGTGCGCACAAAGTCACCCATCTGCGGACCCAGAAATCGCTCCATCGGCCTTTTCTCCGGCGCAACCACGTCGACGTCGATTCCGCGTGTGCGCAGAGCGGCCGCGACCTCGAGCCCGATAAAGCTCGCACCGAGCACGACGGCTCGACGTGCCGTCTTGGCACACTCGATGATGGTCCGGCAGTCCGCGAGCGAGCGCAGCGTCTGTACATGCGGCTGGTTGGCACCGGGGATCGACAAGCGGACCGGTTCGGCCCCGGCGGCGAGCAGCAGGCGGTCGTACGGGACTTTGTCCCCATTGGAGAGCACGACTTCGCGCGAACGTGCATCAACGCCGGTAACGCTCGCCTTGAGACGCAGCTCGATGCCGTTCTCGAGGTAGAAGCTATCCGGGCGTAATGGAACCCACTCCTCCGGTGCATTGCCCGCAAGGAAGTCCTTAGACAAATTTGGTCGGTCAATCGGCGCTGCATCCTCGCTGCTCAACATGACGATGCTTCCCTGGTAGCGCTCCCTGCGCAATTTCTCGGCCGCGGCGAATCCGGCCGCGCCGCCGCCGACGATCACTATTTTGTCGGGAGCTCTGCTGGAGGTCTTGCCACGGGGTATCGTTGTCTGCGGCTCGTGCTTCTCTCGTACGAAAATCTTGCCGTCGCGCTGCTCGACCGACCAGCACGCGATGGGGCTCAAGGCCGGAGCGCGTAAGGCTTCTCCCGTACGCAGATCGAAACAGGCGTGATGCCACGGACAGCGAATGGTGTCGTCGACGAGCAACCCTTCGACGAGCGGACCATGGTAGTGCGTGCAATGCGCCGCGACCGCAAACACCTCCAGGCCGCGGCGCACCAGCAGAACCTGCTCGTCACCGACATGACCAACCAGCTTGCCACCGTCGGCAAGCTCGCTAAGAATAATGCCTTGCGTCAGATCGGGACCCGCAAGCTTAGGTTGGTCTTGAGCCACGTTCTTCTCCTCTTGACGATCCGAGATCGCATCCGTTTGAGCGGCACCGCACCTGAATGCCTTCGGTTGGTCACCACGACGAGAAATGCACGTGCGAGCGCGGTATCTATCGATGCTGCCGATATATAACGCCGATTTTCATCGCTTGTAAAATGTAATGCCGAGTCTAGGAGCCTGTCGACGCCGAGCGTGAGAGGATTGATGACCCGCCAGTTCAAGGTCTCTTCCGCTCCGTAGGTTCTAGCAGAGCCTCCATTCACGATTGCGAGAACGATGTTATCTGCGTATTGGGCATTGGCGTGAGCCGAGACTTGGACACCGTTGTAGTCGTTGTAGAAGATCGACGTGGTAAATTCAACCTTGTGCCCCAATAGGGCTTGCCGATATCCCACCTCATAGGTGTCCACGGTTTCGGGTCCGAAGACGCTGCCTTCGCTGCCCGGGGGAAAGTATGCAGGTGCAGCGCTGGGGTTGATGCCGCCCGCTTTACGCCCTTGGCGTAGCGAGCATAGATATTTCCATCATCTAATTTGTAACTCAGCGTCGCGGACGGCAGGAATTTGTCTTCAATCGAGGCCGAGGCAGAATTTGTCGGCTCGGTGCACATGACGGATGCCGGGCCAGCGAGCCTCGTGTCGTCTTATCGTCTTATCGGGCCCAAAGGGCATCCATCTTCCGACGCCGGCACGCTGGCGCTGTTCCGGCCAAGTCCGCATGAGGTTTTGAGGTTTGCGAGGGTTGTCACCCAAGCCCAAGGTCAGCGGTCAGGGGCGCGCCGGCGGCCTCGCGCCGTTTAACACAAGGTCACTGCTCGGCCCCGTCGATCAGGCAGGATCGACGAACCCTACTTCAGACTTTGTTCTTCTAGGACCAATCCAGCCAGTGTCACGATTTGACCCTTTGTTTGTATGCGGATAGCTCGAGCATGGAGTCGGCCAACAGCATCTTCAATCGGCGGTTTTCGTCCTCTAACGCCTTTGTGGCGTATGGCTTCGCATCAGTCGGCGCGACGCTCTTCAGTCCCTTTCCTCTATTGCGCACTGGCAGTGCAGCTGAATCTGCACCAGCCGCATATGCTCCAAAGTGGAGCAGTCCATGAAGAAACAATCGCACCGCGTAGCGCGTACTCTTGTCTATATCTTGCTCGCTAAGAGAGACGCCCCATGCTTTGATTATCGCTGGCCCCCCAACCACCAGATGGAGAAAGGCCGCAGCAGCCCGCTCGGGCTCAGAAACCTCAAAACCGCTAGGTCGCACTCGGCGCCGAACTAGGTCTGCGAGATAGGCGGTAGTAGGCGCGGTGCCCTGGCTGTTGGTGAACGCTCCAATCTCGGGCATTCGGCCTGACACTTCATTGGTGAAATGCAGCAAGCGTAGGCCTGCAGGACTCATTAGGTTCGCTACGAGAATTCGACCAACCTTAAGGAGTGTCTCCTCCGTATCGTCGGTTTCAGCGGCTTGCAATCGATCTATAGGCACAATCCACGCTTCGATTGCGCGTTGCAGGGAGGCTTTGAACAGCCCCTTCTTATCACCATACCGCAAATAAACGGTGCGCTTCGCCATGCCGGCCTGCGCCGCGATGCCGTCGATCGTGGTCCCCTCAAAACCGTTTTTAAGGAATAAGTCGAGGGCCGTGTCGAGCAGCTCTGCATTGCGTTGTTTGGTCGCGCTGGGCGTCTGGCGCCCGGGACGCCGTTGCACCTTCGTTTCCGTAGGCGCTGTGCCAGTGCCCCGCCCAGGGCGCGGGTGTCGCTCGCTATCCATTGATGAGCTCACTAAATAATGTGGAAGCGGAAACAATGTGGAAGCGGAAAGTGCTCTAAATCCGCGCTGCGTAGTATACGAAATTGCCTACTTTGGTGCTGTGAAGGATGTGAGGGTTTCACGCTCCGCCGATTGGCATTGAAACGATACAGATGCTAATGTAGCCGAAAGACGCTTTAGCCGCGCGGCCCGAAACGAGTTTGGATGCTTTATTCTCGAAATGTTCGGCGGTGGCGGCGAGGAGGGTGTTGGTGATGATTAGCAATCTTCCAGCAAAGTGGGATCTTGAGGCGGATGTAGTTTCGATCGGCTCTGGTATTGGTGGTTTGGCTGCCGCGATCACTGCCCATGACCATGAAGCAAGCGCGCTCGTGCTGGAGCGCGCCGACCAGGTCGGCGGCGTGACGGCCCTATCTTTAGGCGAAGTCTGGGTTGCCGGGAATCATCTCGCTCTTGCTCAAGGGCTCAGCGATTCGACTGAGAGCGGCTATCGCTATCTCAAGCGGCTATCGATGGGTTATGGCGAAGATATCTCTATTCTCAACAACGTAGTACACGGGCCCGTGGCACTCAAGTACTTTGAGGACAAGGCCGGGCTGAAGATGCGTGTTATTCACGATTGTCCGGATTACTACTATGGTGTGGCGGACGACGGTGTTGCGGAAGGTCGCCTGCTCGAGGTGCTGCCCTTTCCAGCGACCACGTTGGGCGAGTGGCAGTCCAAGACCCGCGTTTCTCCCATGGTTCCATACGGGATGACCCATGCCGACATGTTCGCCAAGGGCGGCGTGGCCAACATGAAAAAATGGGACTTTGGCTTGATGGCAGAACGTCTCGAAAAGGACGAGCGCTGCCTTGGCGCGGGTCTTGCGGCCTATTTTGTCAAGGCCGTGCTTGACCGCAGCATTCCCATGTACACGGGCGTCAATGTGCAAGAGCTCATCGGCGATGGAAAACGGATCGTCGGTGTGCGGGCCACGAAGGAGGGGAAGGATTTCTTTGTGAAGGCCGTTCGCGGGATTGTCATTGCGGTCAGCAGTTACGAACGGAATGCCAACTACAATAAAACTCTGGGACAGCAACTCGATTTGGGCTCGATGGTGTTTCCATCGATCGATGGCGCCAATTTCCGGCTCACGGGCCCCGTAGGCGCAAAGATCGCACGTGTTCCTGACATCACATCGCTAGGATTTCATGTTCCCGGCGAGGAGCAGGAAACCGGCGGGCCTTTGTGGCGCAGCGCGTTACAGCCCATCGGTCTGCCGCATACCATTCTTATCAATCGCGCAGGCAAGCGCTTTGGGAATGAGGCTTTTTATCGAGCGATCCTTTACGCCGTGGATATCATCGACGGCGGGACCCAAACGCATCCGAACTTTCCTTGCTGGGCTGTGTTCGATAGTCAGGGAAGGGAGAAATACCCTTTTGGTTCGATCATGCCTGGCGAGGCGATCCCTGAAGCCCTGGGAGTTACAGCAGGCTCGATTGCGGAACTGGCGGGCAGAATCGGAGTGGACGCGCAGCAACTCTCGGCCACGATCGCCGCATTCAACGGCAATTGCGAGAAGGGTGCGGATCCTGAATTTCATCGCGGCATGCACCCCTGGAGCGCCTGGATGTGCGGCGATCCATTCAACAAGCCCCATCCCAATCTAGGCGCGCTCAGCAAGCCGCCATTCTATGCTGTTGAGTTGAGCCGCATCGGCGGCAGCGCTATCCCCTCGGCGGGTGTGGTTGCTGATCATCACTGCCGAGCCGTTGGTTGGGACGATAAACCCATTGAAGGATTGTATGTCGCTGGGAATTCGGTAGCTCGCCTGGAAACTGGCGCGGTAATGCAAAGCGGGGTCTCGAACGCACGCGGCATGACCCACGGTCATCTGGCTGGACTGCACGCATCGGGGCATCCCAGCCAATTGTTGCAGAAGGAAGTTGAACGGGTAGGACTTTAGGGCATTCGTGTGATCGAAACCGAACAGTCGATTGTGATCAATGCCGCCATTGAAGACGTCTGGGGGTACGTGAGTGAAATTCACAGATGGGCGAACCTCATGCCAGGATGCAAATCTTGCACGGTCATCAGTCGTGATGATTCTCGGTGGCTCCTCAAAATCGGGGTTGGCGGACTGGTCCGAACGGTCAACGTACTAGTGCACGTCGACCAGTGGGAGGGTCCCCAACTCGTGCTTTTTTCTTATCAGTGCGAAGGCGATCCGGTCGTTGGCGGCGGCGCGTACTCGGCGAAAGCCAAATCGGCGCGCGAGACTGACGTTGCCTTCAAGGTACGCGTGCAGGGCAGCGGATCAATGGCTCCAATGTGGGAAGCCATGTGCAAGCCGCTTTTGCCGCAGTTGGCGAAATCCTTCGCAAAGCGGCTGAAAGACGAGATCGAGAAGTCTGCTGGCGCAGCACTCGACTCGAAAGACGAGAAGATGAGTGAAACGGCAACGGTCGAGCCGGCCGCCGCTGGCACAACTCTGCAGAAGCTGTGGCGGAGCACGTTTGGATCGGACTAGAGTCGTCTTTTGTGGTATCGCCACTGAGTGGATGCTGCCCCTGCCTTCCGGGCATGCCGTCCAAGCCGACGTTAGATGTCCGCCTGCGACGGCGTGAATCTTATCGGTAGTCCCTTCAGCCCCCAAATCCCGGGAAATAGACGCCATCCAAACTCTCCTGCGAGTCGCGGATTAAGAATTCTGCGTGCGATCTGATGCAGCGCCTCTTGAAGCTGAGCGCGAGCTATGTGCTGGCCAAGACACATATGTTTTCCCAGGCCAAACGCCAAATGCTTCCTTTTAGGATCCGGCTGACGCTCGGGATCGAACGTCTCAGCATCATCGAACACGCCCGGATCACGTCCCGCTATGTTTACGGGGAACCACAACATGGTGTCTTTCGGAATAAGAACATCGCGAAAAGTCATTTGCTGCCGCGTGAAGCGAGGAATGGATCCTGGATTATAGTAGCGCAGCGATTCGTCTAGCACTTTCCGGCAATAGTCATGATCGGTCGCGCACCGCTTGTAAATCACGGGATGCTGCAAAAGCTTATACATCGTGAAAGTCAGGACATTTTTCGATGTATCGTAGCCGGCGATGAAGAGAAAGATCAGCAGGTCCGCTAGCTGCCGATGATTGATCGACCCCTCGTCGGCGGTATCAAGTAGCAATTTCAATAGATCGTCCTGTTTACCCGAGGCCGCGCTTGCCCGACGATCAGCAATCAGCCGTTGAACCAAGTCCTCTAACCGCGCGAACGCTCCATGAATCGCGGGCAGGCGGCTCTTGTCCATACTTAGAGCCAACCCTAACGTCTCAAGGCTCTCGCGAATGCTGGCGACTTCTTCGATTGGCGCGCCCACTAGGGCAAAAATAACGGAGATAGGAAAGTAGGACGCGAACTCCTCGAAGTCGAATTCACCTTTTGGCACCCATTGATCTAATAGACGCTTGATGGTCAGTTGCATCGTTGACCTTAGCTGATCAGCGGAGCGTGGGCCAAACTTCGGGACGAAGGTATCGCGAAGCAAGCGATGTTTTTCGGTCGGAAGGGAGATCATCTGCTCCTCGGTGAAGCGCCCCCAAGGCGTACCCTGGGCGCCTAATTGTTCTACAATGCCGTCAAAACCCGGGCGCAATTTGTCATCCATAGCAAGCAATTCACGAATCGCCGTGAATTCATGGACAAAAAAGCCGATATTCGATGCGGCTATCCAGGGGTGCTTTGCCCTTGCATCGGTGAAATGTCGTCTAGGGTCTTCCCCGAAGGCGGGGTCTTCCACTGGGAGATGCGGGAGGTCTAAATCGGCTAGTGCTTGCATGATCTCTCCTTATGACTGGGTTGATGGTCGGCAGCCAGAGGAGGGCGTATTCCACCTGCACCTTCCTATTGCTACAAGGCGGTCCTGCGAGCCTCGATGATCTCCTGAATTTGACTGCGAGCGTCTCACCGCGCGTATCGCGGTTTGTAGGCGATCAGCAGCCAACTGACTCATTCCTGCTTCAGGTGTTGCAAAAGTTCCCATGTCGGTCGGAATATTCCCAGGACAAATGCAATCACGCGAATCAGATGTTCTCCCAGTTCGATCGCAGCTGATTTTGAGAAATGGATTACGCCGGCTTTTGCGGCGCGGTACATCGGAAATCCGTGCCCTGATCGCAAACCGGCCACTGATGCGGTGTTGATGATGGAACCGCCGCCGTGTTTGGCCATATGGCTTGCTGCAATTTGGGTACCAAGCGTCACACCCAGCGATATCGGCTATCACAATTTTGGCACCCTCCCCAACGAACAACTCAACGGTGCCCCGACCGAGTCCATTGGCTCCGCCTGTGATTCACTGCTACTTTTCCCGACAGTTCACCGGGCATGTTGGCGTCCTCTTGTTTTTTGTTGGCGATCGAGATATGCCTTTCTTGTCGTATCGAGATAAGGTTTCATTGCCGGCATCACTGGGTGATTGGCGCCCAAACAGGCGCCCCGCGCGAATCGCGTAGCGAGGCAATTGTTCTTCCGTCCACGTCCGTGATGCCATACTCCTGCGCAAGCTCTGCGTTAATAAACGTCCCTCCAGTGCGGCGCGACAGGTGAGGGTCCGTAGCCAACGCAGCGATTACCCGTCCCGGAAATTCCACTGACGATCCCGCGGCGCTGTTCAGCTGCGACGACATGCCTGGAACATTCTTGAGATTCTCCCGTGCACGTTCGGTAAATGTAAACCCCTGCCAAAGCGATAGCGAAGTCACGTTATGAGGTCGGAGTTCGATCGCCATATCTCGCGCCATACGGTCTACAGCGGTCTTGCAAGTGCCGAAGATCACATTGTATGTATACGTCACGCCGACATAGCCTGAAATTGACACCAAAAGACCGGCCTTTTGCGGCACCATAATCTGTGCAGCGTGCCATGCCGCGACGTAGTTGGAACGTAGCCCCACATCAATCATCTCCCAATTGGAGATGGGCTTTTCCCAAAAGGTCCCCGGCTGAGTCAATTCTGCTGGTATCGAAAGTGCATTGTTTACCAAGATGTCGAGCCTGCCCTGTTCGAGCCTTATTCGCTTGAAAAGGTCTGCAACCTGGGCATCGTTTGCATGGTCCACTTGAACAGCAATGCCCTTGCCGCCGCGTCGATCCACTTCGGCAGCCGTCTCGGCGATGGTACCCGGTAACGCATTCAGGTCTGGGACAACCGTGCGTCCTGTAACGTAAACGGTGGCGCCATTCTGCGCTAGCGCAAGGGCGATTCCTTTACCCATACCGCGGCTCGCGCCCGTTACAAGAGCCACTTGTCCTGCAAGCGAACCTGTTTTACTTGTCACTTTTTACTCCCCTTTCCAAAAGTTCAATACGGAAAGGTATTGATGTCAGCCGCCAAGGTTTGTTTGACGTCGATATGGCGGCGGACTGGCGTTCGACGCTGCGCTCTCATGATGAGTTGGCGATGCAGTCGTACGTAAGCCGTGCCACACCTCTACGTCGGAGACATGATAGATTTGCCGTGCCACGCGTTTCTCGTCAAGACATCCAAAATGAATTACCTGGCTGCCAGTGCGGCGTTCACAAAAGTACGCGCGCAGGTACACACCAATGTCGGAGTATGCAAGCTCGTTCCAGGGTAAATCGCTTTCGCTAAAAAATCGGACGTCCGTGCTTTCAGAGTTACGTGCTAGGTCGTTACGCGGCGCGACGGCAAAGCAGCACTCGATTGTCCAAGGCGACAATTGTGGTGACAAGAATTTTCGGATTGGCATAGGAAGCCTCGTGGCACAGCGTACATACAGGGCGCACACGCTGCTCTGAGCTAACATAGCTATCCACTAGCGCTCCGCCACAGTGACCGCAAAATCGCGGAGCGAGTACGCTCACCTGTATTCTCCAGCATCGGAAGCCGTAGAATGCAGTACTTCGGCACCATCGGCGTTTCAATAGAGACAATACCGCAAGTGTCCGGTACCCGCAACCTTTCACTAGTTAGTTGCGCTCGTTTCTTGCCGACGCGGTCCCGGGCGTGTACCTGCCACAATTGCTTCTTTTTCCAGAAAAAATTAGTGGCGCCTCCAAGTTTTCTAGCGGCGCGCACATGCCTGCGCTCACGCCTTAAATCGCCATATTCCTCCAGAATCACTTCTGATGGGCACTGAAAGTGCGAATCGGCCCCAGGTGCTATTGAAACGATAGCGGTGATAATGTAGCGTTCGTAAGTCGGTTCAGCCTTGGTCAGTATCATCGGGATGCGGGCGCATGATACTCGGGATGGGGCGAGGTGCCGCGCGGCGCGAATTTAAGGCGTTCCGTGTCGATCTCGCCGACTCGCGTGAGATGTTCGACGAAGCTGCCGAGATCATCATGCGAGGACTCGAAACAGGCATCGTGGAAGCTGACACCAAATGGTACAAGCAGCCTCGGGTCGAGGTACGTCCTCGGCCGTTAAAATCCTTTAAGGACCGCACCGTCATGGTTTCTATGTCTCCATCTTCGGTTGAAGCCGCGGCTCGTTTTGGTATTCAATCGCTTAGATTCTCTCAGGGCGACTGGAAACGTGCGCTCCCTGAGATCAACGCCTATCGAGATCTTTTCAAGCAGTGTCACGGCCGCGCTGCGCCGCCGTTCATTGTTAATGATTTCATGGTCTGTTTCGAGCTTGTGGGACAGTATGACATGCTCGCGAATTTCAGCTTTGGCGGCATGCCCTATGATCTAGTGTATGAGCAGGCCAAGCGCTTTGCCGACAAGATCATGCCGAAGCTAAAAGGGTAGAGGATTCGAGTCATCGTGTCCCTGCCCTATGTGGAACAGGCGCATAGCGCATCAGCATATCCGCGCTATTTGGCGTACTGTGCCCCGATGACGCAGCGCCAGGACCATGCTATGGCGCTCGATACGGCGACTGCGGGATGGTGGGGTTGAAGTGGAAGTGAAAATGCAGGTCTCGAGAGGCTGTGTCGACGTCAGCATTTTGTGTGCAATCCGTCAGCAATTGATGTCCAATTTCAATGTGCGGCGCGATTTTCGTCATTTCCGGCATCGCTGTCCACGGCGCACGAGGGTATGTCGGCGCCCAAAGCGCGTGACGCTGTGCCACCCATTGGCGGTTGGCCGGAGCGGGATAGATAGAGGAGGGCGCCTTGCCGATTCAGTGGATTTTCCGGAGGCCCGGTCCGATGCCTTTTCCTGGCACGTCGCCATCTGAGCGCGGCCCGTTTAAAGCTCAGCTGCGTGCACGATTGGATTGACGACGTTGCGAATGATCAACGTCACCCAAGTCCGCCCATATTCGGACGCGTTCTTTGTCGAATCCATCTTCCCAATCCTTAGAATTACTGTTCCTCAGTTGGAGTCTCATCGTCTCATCGTCCGCGGTAAAGTATGATCGGGGGGGAGGCGATGGCGGGAATCAACAAGACATCGTTGCGGCAGTCTGGTTACCCAGAACTTTCTCCGTCGCGTTGCATCGTGTCCGCCGCGCGACGGGTGGAGAAACCCTGGTTTTTGCTTCATTCGCGATGCCATCCGATGTGCCGCGGTGGCTGTGTCGATGAGCCGTGTGTGCTCCGTGTCAAGTTGTGATGTCTTTGGCGCACAATGGAAACGCACACTGTGCGATGACAGTCCAAGTCCCGGTAACGCGAGATCGACAAGCGCACGTGGTCGTGCAGTTCCGGCTCATCGTATCGCGGGAATGATGGCTACGAAAATTCGCGTCGCGCACCGTTCCGCGGTATCGATTTTGCGCTGACGTTTGTCGCCATGGGAAGACCCGACATTCGGTCGATATTGATGACGGGGAATCTCGACGAGGCGCGCCTTGCAAAGCTCGGCGGAATTGGCTGCTGAGTTCGAGAAACGCCTTGCAGTCCCTTACATCGGGGTGCACTTTGATCACCCAATGGCCCACTTCGCCGGACTGCAGATCCCTGCGAAGTGCCGAAATGGGGGTTGCTCTGTCCTCGTGAGCCCTGTCCGCGGATTTGGACATGAAATGCTGACAAGAATTGCTTTTGCACAGAAAATGCCAACATGTTCACTGCAGCGAAATTCCCGCCGGCGCCGCGGTGAAACGCCGATCAATTCGCGCGTGCGCCCCCCGCGTGCAGCACTATGCTTGCGTCTTGCGCCATTCAGCCGGCGCATTTTTGATGTGCGGCAGCACTTTGTTGACGAACATTTCTAGGCTCTTCCAGCCAAGGTTAGGGTGGAGACCGCCGATCATCGGCTGCAAACCGATCGACCTGACCATTCCGATCTCGATCGCCTGTTCGGGGGTAACAACCCTGACCAGGTTGGCAGCACGGATCTTTTCGATGGTATCCATGCCATGGAGCGGAGAAGCAGAGGCCTTGGCCGAGGCGCTCCATTTGGCGTAGCTTCGCATGTAATGGAGCAGATGATTGCCGATTTCCGACCAGCCGCGCTCCGGGTCGTCAGTGAGATACACCGAAGCGATGCCACGGATGAGGCGGCCGGGAGTCTTGCCGAGCCGGGCGCACTCCGCTTCATAGTCGGGGATGATGCTGTCATTCATCGGCCACATCGACAGGCCGAAGCGCGCCGCGCGCCTGGCCGCCGCCGCGGTGCCGCCACCCGCGTAGACAATCTCATGTGGCGGGCGCGAAGGAAGGGGGCGGACGAAGACCTCGCGATCCTTGAACATGAAGCGTTCACCCGCCAATGCGCGCAGGATAAGCTCGAAACCTTCCTCCATCGCCTTTGCCCGACTTTTCAGCGACACGCCAAATGCGGCAAATTCCGTTGGAGAATAGCCGGCGGCAAGTACGGTGTAGAACCGGCCGTTGCTGAGCAAATCAGCAACCGCGATCTGCTCGGCGATTTCTACCGGATCGTGTAACGGAAGGATTACCGCACCCATGACGATGCTGATGTTCTTGGTCCGCGCAGCCGCCGCCACCCCGGGCAAGAAGGGGCACGGGATATAGCCGTCCTCCGACTGGTGGTGTTCCTGGAAGTCGACCTTGTCGATGCCGTGCTTGTCGGCAAACTCGATCATTGCCATCGCTTCAGAGAAGACCTGTAGCGAGGTCACTCCGAACTGCTGTGGCGCGCGCAGGTCAAAGCCGACGCTGGTGTGGAAAAGGTCATTCTTGTGAAACACCATGCTTTCCCCAAAACTGTGATGATGGCGGGTTGTTTCTTCATGTCAAGGGAGCGTTCAGCTATCGATGAATCGGCGATCAAACAGCTGTTGCCGCTCGATGATGTCCCGCCTCCGCTCCGCGGCCGTGTTTTTACGAACCCCAACGGGGATTGCAGCGGCGAGGTCGCTGATGTTGACCAGCCGGGTTTCGATTGTTGGACTCACCAGCGTATTGCCGGGTATGCCCTGCCAGCGGACGCCGAGCTGCACTTCGTGCAGCCCCGTGCTATCAAGCCAGTTATGGATGCCGGGGTCGCGGATCGCGATGACGCAGGTCGTGCGGCCGTCGGCATCAGGCTCGATCGTGGCGTCGTTCAGATGACTCTGCCGGTTGCGATAGTCGAGCGAACGATTCCAGAGGTCATAGAGCACCAGACTGCGGTACGCCGCATTGACCGGGTCGAGCGTGATGACCACGGCGCTGTCGTCCGCCAGCTCGAAATGCCCAGCGCTGGAGACCTGCGTGACCAGCCCGCCGGTCGCACCTGTCATCATCGGCTTGAGCATCGTCTGCACGGGGATATTGAGAATCATCCGTATCCAGTAATAGTCGGCCGCCACGCCAATGTGCATGATCCGCGCTGCGCGGTAGGCGAGCTCATCGGCGTTTAGCGGCCCGCGCGCCGCCGGCTGCGACTATTTAGAGCGCGGAGCCACTGCCTCTGGACATGTTGCCGTACCCAAGCTTGGGCTCACAGTGGTGCAGCCCGAAGTATTGATAGAAGCCACGCGGCATCTTCGTCAGATGCTCATGCTGCTCCCCATCGCCTCCAGTGACGTGGTCGACAAATCAAGCCCGCCCATCGACTCTACTAATTAAGCAGCCGCTCAAGAAGCTGCTCGAGAAACGTCTCGATAATCCCCACCTGCCGGGTGCAGAACTCACCGGTGATCTGTTGGTGGATCGACGAGAGGAGAGTTCAGCGTACAAATCGGCCCTCGAGCGCCTGGCGTCGGCGCATCCTGGGAAAAAAGCCCAAGTCCGCTGTAACCCCTAGTACCCGCTCGACCTGAACGCTGGTTAATTTCTGCTGAAGAGGCGGCCGGCTCGACATGCAAGAAGGTCAAACGGTGAAGTCTTGTGCTCGACGTACTGAGCAACGCCTGCGGCGTCAAACTCGCGACCCACGCCGATTGCTTGCTGTACATCCGCCAAACGGACCGTCGGAAATCGGCGGCGCAGCGTTTACCGAGAGTACCGGTGCGGATGCGTGGCACGCAACGGCAAGCCCGCATCCACCCGCTCAATGTGGTCGACAATATATCGCAGCCCGACACGAACCGGGACGGGGAGGGCGTGGCCGGGTAGCGCAGGTGAAACCACGCCGCCCAGTAGCGCAAAGTGCCTGCACAAACTAGATTCTGGTAATGGAGCGCCAGGAAACTCAAAGGGTTAGAAGAATATCGTGAGAAAGCTGGCTCAGATTCGTCTCTTTTTTATAAATCGATGTAAAACAATGATTTAAGGTCGTTTTTTGTTGTAATTTTATAGCAGTAACCACTCGCCGATGGCCGCCGGGGCAGCTTGAGACAGCTCACGCAAGCTCCGGACGAACGGCCATCACATAGAGCGCATCACTTGC
>Ga0116129_1000324_pt1 | contig 32344 bp, 33 predicted proteins | sample June2015DPH_17_2_FD_89732 | JGI IMG/M metagenome (GOLD analysis project Ga0116129, IMG submission 89732) | Peatland microbial communities from SPRUCE experiment site at the Marcell Experimental Forest, Minnesota, USA - June2015DPH_17_10 | ecosystem: Environmental > Terrestrial > Soil > Wetlands...
CGAAGCTTGGACTAAGAAGTTTGGTTGGTCGATTTTTCGTCCGCTTCACGAGGACGACTCTCATATAGTGAGGCAACTCCATGTGCCTATCAGCGAGAGCCTTGGTGAGTTCGACGTGCAGGTTCTTTTTCTCGTGAAACTGTTGGTCGACTCCCTAAACGAAGCGGAATTAGCGCGAGCTTGTCCGGGAGGACCGGCTGACGAAAAGGGTATCAGCAAGTTTAGGAGATACCTCGAACAACAAAAATACCCCGAAACGGATCGTGATATCGGCCTGCTTAGAACGCTCCAAGATTTGCGTTCGAGCGGCGCCGTCCACGCAAAGGGGAAGAACTTCGACAAGATACGCAAAAGAATTGGGCTCGATATCGACTCTCCAAAAGACGTCTTTAGAGCCCTTATATCGCAGGTGAATCAAATGCTGGCTGGTCTGTCTGCGTATTTCGTACCTGACGAGTGAAATTACAGCAGTTTTGACATGATCGGATTCACCCCTGATACGCAAACAGCTCGATGGGGTCGTTGAAGCCGCGCACGGGATATTTGCCGACGCGCTCAAGATCGAAATCGCTTTTGACGAGTTCGGCAAACGCCTGGGACAGGAGCACATTTTTTCCCAATTGTTTGGTGAGCGCCTCTAAGCGTGAAGCCATGTTGACCGCGGGACCGATGACGGTGAAATCGAGGCGGGTACTCGACCCGATATTGCCGTACATGACGTCCCCGACATGGACGCCGATGCCATATTTGAGCGGCGCGTGACCGGCCTCGTTGTTCTTCTGGTTCAGGGCAATCATGGCCTGACGGGCCTCGGTCACGGCGCGGAGTAGATTCGCGCAAGCCTGTGGCTGGTCGAGCGGAAAGATGGCGAGCAGGCCGTCGCCGATGAATTTGAGGATTTCCCCGCCATGTCGGGCAATCGGCTCCGACATCGCGTCGAAATAGCCGTTGAGCAGATCGATCACGTCGTCGCGCGGCCAGTTGTCCGAGATCTGCGTGAAATCGCGCAGGTCGCAGATCATGATGGCAGCGCGCACCGTCGTGCCTGTTCCCCGCCGTGTCGCGCCGGCCAGAATGAGTTCGCCGGCATGCGTCCCGACATAGGTCTCTAACAGCGTCCGCGCCAGGCGGTTCTTGATACGGATTTCGCTGACCAGCGCCAGTATAGGCAATAGCTTTAAAAGGCTGGCGATCTGCGCATCGTCGAAGCCGCCCGACCGGTCGGTCGCAAAGGTCACCATGTGCCGCTTGCCGAGCGTATGGTACAGCGGCCACGCCACATAGTCGGTCAGCCCCATCGCCCGCATCTCGTCGTAGACGGCATGCTTGCGGCCGAGCGCAGGATCGCCTGCGAGATTCTCTCGCACTTCGGCCGCACCGTCATAGATTTCGGAGGCCGGACTGCCGATGTATTGGGATCGCCCCCTGACCTCGTGGTCCACGCGCGTCAGCTCTGCCTCGCGCATGCCGTCGGCCCACATGATTTTGGCGCCAAGCCATTGTGGATGTTGGATCACAACATGGAGCGTCGCGCGCTTGAGGGGGATGCCGGCGCGCTGCAACCGGAGGCACATCTCCGCAAAGATATTGTCGATGAAGCGCTCATCGCGCGCGTCGTTTGTCAGCCAGTGCAGGACGTCGCTGTCGGAATATGCGGTCGCGGGATTGATGTGTGGTGGTGCGTCCATATCTTGCTCCCGGGCGGAACTGTGCAGGATATGTCGTGTCTCGGCAGGGTGGCGTCAATGGAGGCCCGAGGTGCGGTCTCAGGTGTCGTTCCCCGGACGCTGCGCAGCGCACTTGGGATCGCGCGTAGCGCGACTCCGGCGGTGCGCTGCTGATCCGGGGTCCATCCTCCTTGGCGAGGGAAGAATGGGTCCCCGATCTGCGAAGCAGCGTTACACGCTGCATCGCGTCCGGGACACGAGAGTTGTGCGCGGCTGGTGATTTGCCCGTCGTGCCATCGTGTCGCAGGCGCTTTGCTTGCCTCGCCGGGCAAATCACGCCTAACGCTTTGCGCATCTCGTCCGAGAAGAGGGGCGTTGGCCATCGTCACGAACGTTGGGCGGGATGCGGTGGACGCAGGTGGCGCACAAGACGAATGCGCTATCCCGCGGACGGCGAAGTTGTGGCGTCCTGATGCCTCGACGCTGGCATCAAGTTCTTAAGAAGCTAACGCTTCTCAGGGATGATGGTGGCAAGAAAGCCCGATCACCAGGGAGACTACAAAGTAAGCCGTTAAAACCATTGCGCAGGGAAGGCCGGATCGATCCGGTGGACCTGTGGTGACTAACTCGTATGCTTTTTACTTTTGCATACGAGGCTGCGGGTGCATCAGGCATCCGGCTTTCCCCGCGCCCTCTCATATGGAGGGACAAGGTTCATGCCCAACCTGGGCGCCTCAGCGCTGCGGGACCGAGCGCGCATGCTTGTTCCATTCCGATCACCGGTTATATTTACAGCCCTTTTGAAGTGCTTCCGGACGCATGATTTCGAAAAGAGCAGCTTGATCCCATGAATGCATCGGAACAGATCGATCAACTGATCGCAGGGATCGCCGACTGGCGCGGCAAAACCCTGGCCAGCGTCCGCAAGACCATCCTCGCGGCGGATCGCGAGATCGTCGAGGAATGGAAGTGGATGGGGAGTCCGGTGTGGTCGCGCGACGGAATTATCGCCGTCGGCAACGCCCACAAAGGCAAGGTGAAACTCACCTTCATGTATGGCGCGAAGCTCGCCGATCCCCAAAAACTCTTCAACGCGGGCTTTGAGGGCAACGAGCGGCGCGCGATCGATTTTTTCGAGGGCGACAAGATCGACGCGCCCGCGCTGAAAAATCTCATCCGCGCTGCTATCGAATATAATCAAGCCAAGAGATCGAAGAAGGCTTTTGCCAAAAAGCCGGCGAAGCGCGTCAAATAGATAAAAAATCGCATCGGCCTGTCGGTTCCCGGAGGTTCCGTTCGTCTTCATCCCAGAAAGAGCGGCACAGCCCGCCGCCGTGTCGGCGTAAGCGGTAACCCGTTGGCGCGCCGGCCGCGATTTTTTTGCGGCAGGAGTGACTCCTTTTCGGCGTTTCAAACGTCTTTGCTTCATCAGACCACTTGAACCGGGCTCGCCCGCAAACAGCAAACAGGAGGTCAGCCATGTCGTTATCACCCGACCAGACGAGCGCAACCCTCGCCATGAACACACCGCCGATCGTGTCCGCGCAGGAATGGGAAGCCGCACGGGAGAAGCTGCTCGTGAGGGAGAAGGCCGTGACCCGCGCCCGTGATGCGCTGGCCGCCGAACGCCGGCGGATGCCGTGGATGGCTGTCGAGAAGGCCTACATGTTCGACGGACCTGCGGGCAAGCGGAGCCTGCTCGACTTGTTCGAGGGCCGCCACCAGTTGATCGTCTACCGGGCCTTTTTTGAACCCGGCGTCCATGGCTGGCCGGAACATGCCTGTATCGGCTGTTCGCTGGGGGCCGACCAGGTATCCAACCTCGTTCATTTGAACGCTCGGGACACGACGCTGGTGTACGCCTCCCGCGCACCGCAGGCCGACATTGCGCGCCTCAAGGGACGAATGGGCTGGGGGAAGATCCCCTGGTACACCATCACCGACAGCTTCGATGCTGACTTCGGCGTCGGCGAGTGGCACGGCCACAACGCGTTCATCCGCGACGGCGAGCGTATATTCCGGACCTACCTGATCAATAGCCGTGGCGATGAGGCGATGGGCACCATCTGGAGCTACCTCGATATGACGGCGCTTGGCCGCCAGGAGATGTGGGAGGATTCGCCGAAAGGCTATCCCCAGAGCCGGCCATACAAGTGGTGGAACTGGAACGAGAGCTACGTGCCCAATGCCGCGCCTGATCCCAAGTGGGTCGAGGTGTCGGACGCCGGAGAGGCCGCCTTTCGCAAGCGCGACGCAGGCATGAAAAGATGACGCGGGCCGGCGCGAGCGGTGCGCGCTTTGACGATCAGGGCGCCGTTGCCGCGAGGGCCGTAGCCAAATGGCTGCGCCTGGCGGCGGCGCCGACCTTTGCGGTCATGGCGCTGCTGACGGTTGTTTTCGATAGTGGCCTGTCGAACGCGCTCTGCTCCGCTGCGGGTGGTTCAGGCCTAAGCGGAATGGCGCCGATGTACTTTCTGATGAGCGTCTTTCATTCGGCGCCGTGGCTGAAGCGCTTCGGGGCGTCTATGCCGCCGCACGAATTCGGCGAGAAACGGGGATAGCCATGATCGAGGGAGCCGCGGCTTGAACGAAAGACCATCCTCGCCGCATCGCGACCGCCGGTCGGAATTTCTGGCTCTGACCGGCGAGTTGCGCGGCGAATTGCACCGCTATTGCGCCCGGCTGATGGGATCGGTGATCGACGGCGAGGACGTCGTGCAGGATACGCTGGCGCGAGCGCTCGTGGCGCTCGACGAAGCCGAGGAAACGCCACAGCTCCGGCCCTGGCTGTTTCGCATTGCCCATAATCGCGCGATCGATCTGTTGCGCAGCCGCGCGTTGCGGAAGGCCGAGCCGATCGAAGCCGCTTCCGACATGCCCGATGAAGCCAATCCTGACCCGATGGAGGTCTTGATGCGTCAGCAAGCGGTCGAGACCGCCGTTTCACGTTTTACCGAGCTTCCGCTTCTTCAGCGCAGCGTTGTGATCCTCAGGGATGTGCTTGACGAATCCTTGAAGGATATTGCCGAACTGCTCGGCCTCACGGTCGATGCCGTGAAGGCCCACCTGGCACGCGGACGCACGCGTCTTCGCGAAATCAATGCGCAAGCCGCTACGCTTGCAGATGCAAGGCCCGCTTCCGCGGCGGTCGCACGCTATGTCGCGCTATTCAACGCGCAGAACTGGGACGGCCTGCGCGCGCTGCTCGCCGACGATGTGAAGCTCCATCAGTCGACCTATCCGGTTCGCGTCGGGGCCGCCGATGTCGGCATGTTCTTCACGATCTACGCCAAATTCGAAGGCGTGAGACTCGCCCCGGCCTGGGTCGAGGGCCGGGAGGTGATCGCGGTGTTCGAAGGTAACGCCGGCGTTGAACCCAGCTACTTCATGTGGATCGAATGGCGCGACGGCCGTATCAGCTTCATCCGCGACTATCGTTACGCGCGCTATATCGTGGACGGCGCCGGATTGATGCTGGCGGCGGATAAGGGACCTGCTGACGATGGCAGTTGACTCCTACCGCATGGAACCAATATCCAGCGGCGAGTTTTCATCTGACCAAGGCGAGGGACCGATGGCACGCGTGCGCTGTATCACCGAAATGGGCATGGGCGTCGACGTTCATGGCAGGGACGCGACGAAAGCGGCCAAACGCGCGGTGTCGGACGCCATCCGCCATTCCAGCCTCGGCTTCTTCCGGATGCTGGGCAAGACCGCCAACGACATGTTCGTCGACGTCACGATCGCTGTGCCGAATCCGGAGGCCGTCGACACTGAGGCAGTGGCGAAGGAATTGCCATATGGCACGAAGAAGGTGACCGCGATCAAAGGCGGTCTCGAAATCCCCTCCGAGAGCGGTAACGATCCTATTCTCATTGCCAACGCGGCCGTGATCGTCAGCTTTGACGACGGGAAGACCAGCTAAATAAGCTAAATAACATGTGGGATTGCGCCCACGGGGAGTGAGTTTCCGATGTCCGGTCTTTCCGCCTTTTCAATCACCAAACGCTGGCCCGCGAAGCATCCGGACCGGCTTCAGCTCTATTCGCTGCCGACACCGAACGGCGTCAAGGTCTCGATCATGCTGGAAGAGACCGAATTGCCCTATGAGGTTCATCTCGTCGACTTCAACAAGGACGACCAGAAGACGCCGGAATTCCTGTCGCTCAATCCGAACGGCAAAATTCCTGCGATCCTCGACCCAAACGGACCCGGTGGAAAACCGCTCGGCCTGTTCGAGTCCGGTGCGATCCTGCAATATCTTGCCGAGAAGACCGGCAAGCTGATGCCGGCCGATCCGGCGCGCCGCTATGAGACCATTCAATGGCTGCACTTCCAGATGGGCGGCATTGGGCCGATGTTTGGACAGGTCGGCTTCTTTCATAAATTCGCGGGCAAGGAGATCGCCGACAAACGTCCGCTCGAGCGTTACGTGAATGAATCGAAGCGCCTCCTGGGTGTCATGGATTCCCGTCTTGGCGGGCGGCGATGGATCATGGACGACGAATACACCATCGCCGACATCTCGATGCTCGGCTGGGTGCGCAATCTGATCGGCTTTTACGACGCGCGCGAACTGGTCGCGTTCGATGACTTCCGCCATGTCTCGGCCTGGCTCGATCGCGGCCTGGCGCGGCCAGCGGTCAAACGCGGTCTGGAGATTCCGAAGCGGCCGTGAGCCTTCGGCACCGACCTGGATACGTTCGAACGGATTTGATCGGCGGGCAACTGTCGATCTTTTTGCATGGCCCGGACGACTTGCGCCGCGGGAACGAATGCGCATACTTGTCGGTCTCTCCAGAACCTTGCGCACACTTCGCAATGACGTCGAGGCGTTGCTGCGGCCGGCCATAAGAACAAGGAGCGTTGCTGCCATGAACGGATTTACCAGAACCATGCTGATGTCTGCGACGCTGTGTTTCGCCGCGCTCGCCCCAGCATGGGCCGAGTTCGACGTCGCCAAGCTCAAGGCCTCGATCGAGACCTCGGTGGAAGCCGACTATCCAAAACTCGACGCGCTCTACAAGGATATCCACGCCCATCCGGAAGTGGCCTTCCAGGAAGTGAAGACGGCGGCCAAGCTCGCCGCGGAAATGCGCGCACTCGGTTTCGAGGTGACCGAGAAGGTCGGCAAGACCGGCCTTGTCGCGATTTACAAGAATGGTGAGGGCCCCACCATCCTGGTGCGGACCGAACTCGACGCGTTGCCGATGGAAGAAAAGACCGGGCTTCCCTATGCGAGCCACGACAAAACCGATTGGAACGGACAGGAGACTTTCGTCGACCATAGCTGCGGCCACGACATTCACATGGCGACCTGGGTCGGGACAGCCAAGACGCTGGTCGGTTTGAAGGATCGGTGGCGGGGCACGTTGATGTTCATCGCTCAGCCGGCCGAGGAGACGGTGTCGGGCGCCAAGGCGATGATCGCGGACGGCCTGTTCACGCGATTCAAAAAGCCGGATTTCGGCTTTGCCCTGCACGACGGACCCTTCGCTTACGGAACCCTCAGCTATCGTGTCGGGGTCGGATCGTCGAATTCCGACAGCCTCGATCTGACATTCCACGGCCGCGGCGGCCACGGCGCCTCGCCGCAGCGGACCATCGATCCCGTGATGATCGCGGCGCGCTTCATCGTGGACGTGCAAAGCGTGATCAGCCGAGAAAAGGACCCGATCGAATTCGGTGTCTTCAGCATCGGCGCCATTCACGCCGGCACGGCCCACAATATCATTCCCGATGAAGTGGTGCTGCGCGGAACCATCCGCACCTTCAAGCCGGAAGTCCGCGCCAGGATGCTGGCGGGGATCGAGCGGACGGCGAAGGCGGCGGCGGCCATGTCGGGGGCGCCCGCACCCGATATCGTGTTCACCGAGGGCGCCAAGGCGGTCATGAACGATGCCGCCGTGGTCGAGACGGCGGCAAGGGTTCTGAAGGTAGCCTTCGGCGACAAGATCGCGACGTCGCCGCCGGTGACGGCGAGCGAAGATTTCTCGGAATTCATCGATGCCGGTGTGCCCTCGATGTTCTTCAATATCGGGGTCTACGAGCCGGAGCGGGTAGCCGCAGCCTTTAACGGAACCGGTCCGCAATTGCCTTCCAATCATTCGCCGCAGTTTGCGCCGGTGCCGAAGCCGACGATCGAGACCGGCGTCGAGGCGATGACGCTCGCGGTCCTCAGCGCCTTCGACAAATATGCGAAGTGAGCCAACCGAGATGACGAAACCCATCACCATCTACGGCATCAAGAACTGCGACACGATGAAGAAGGCGCGCGCCTGGCTCGATAGCCACGGCGTGACTTACGAATTCCACGATTATAAAATCGAGGGCGCGCCGAAAGAAAAGCTGAAAGCCTGGGCCGGCGACGTTGGCTGGGAAACCCTGCTCAATCGCGCAGGCACCACGTTCCGCAAGTTGCCCGACGCCGAGAAAGAAGGGCTGAACGAGCGCAAGGCGCTGGCGTTGATGTTGGAACAGCCGTCGATGATCAAACGGCCGGTGCTTGATGTCGGCGGCAAATTGCTCGTCGGTTTCAAGCCGGAGGTTTATACGAAGGAAGTCGGCGGTTCGGGCAAGCCCAAACGTGCTTGAGGCTGACCGGTTTAGCTGAACTCGATCAGATCGGCGGCTGGAATGCGGCCGGGCGCGCGATGGAACAGTTCACGGTCGATCACCGCGCGGAGCTTTGGCGCCGGTAGTGCATCGTTGGCGCGCATGAGATTCTTGATCTCGAAAGTGCCGTCTTCGCTGATTGTTTTCAGCGAGGCGATCACATGGGTAACGCCTTCGGAATCCGAGAACGGCAACAACAGCCGTTCATAAGCCACGATGCGTCCGCTCGCGTCGTCGACATGGCAGACGGTGTAAACGGGGAGGGCGCGTTCCAGGCATCGATGGTAGACGGGCATGACGGTCGCCGCCAGCCGGACTCCGAGATATTCGTCGAGATACCGGCCCCTCCCGGTATGGCCATAGGCCATGGCCATGCGGGTGCCGTCGCTATCGATGATCAGGCGCGGCGGGGTCGCCTTTTCGACCGTCATAAACACAAGGTCGGGAAGTTCATCCTCGATCCGGGCAGGCTGAAAGTCGGCCATGCGCGGCAAGCGCTGCGCAGGGGCATAAAGTCGCAGCCACGTGTTCAGAAGATCACGCTGCTTGATTGATTTGACGACCGTCGGGTTGGCGCTCTCGAAATCCAAGGTCCTAAAATCCGATCTGAAATAAAAACAGCAAACCCTCGGCCCAAGGCAAAAATATTGGGTGAAGGAGGCTCCATGGTGACGGAAGAGCGTTAACGACTGCTTTCCAAATGTGCAGCCGAAGAGCTTTCGACCTTGGCGGTCTGGCCGGAGGGGACATTCTACTAACGGCCAATTATCAAGGGCCTGGAGCGGCCGGGCCGCTTTCCGCCTTGCGCAAGGAGGGGCGTTGACGGCATATTCCGGCCCGGAGGCGGCGGGTCCCAGGACGAAATTCAACACGCGAAACAAAACGCGGTATTTTCAGGCACTTGGGGAACCCGTCGTAAGGATAATATTGGCCACGCGCGATGGGACGTCGCGGCGATGGCCCGCGGGGGAAATTTGATTGTCGGATGAGTTCATTCTCGAAACCCACGGATTGACCAAGGAATTCGCGGGATTCGTCGCCGTACGTGACGTTGGTCTCAAGGTTCGGCGCGGCAGTATTCACGCCTTGATCGGTCCTAACGGGGCCGGCAAGACGACTTGTTTCAATCTGCTCACCAAGTTTCTGAGGCCGTCGGCGGGTCAAATCCTTTATAAGGGACAGGACATCACGGCGCTGGCGCCGGCCGACGTGGCCCGGCTTGGCTTGGTGCGTTCGTTTCAGATCTCGGCGGTATTTCCGCATCTGACGGCGCTCGAAAATGTGCGCGTTGCGCTCCAGCGTCAGCACGGGCACTCCTTTGATTTCTGGCGTTCCAAGACCGTGCTAGACCGCTTCAATGCCCGCGCGCTCGAATTGCTGGACGATGTCGGCTTGAGCGAGTTTGCCAAGACGCCCGCGGTCGAGATGGCCTATGGCCGCAAGCGGGCGCTTGAAATTGCGACAACGCTGGCGCTCGATCCCGAGATGATGCTGCTCGACGAGCCGATGGCAGGCATGGGCCACGAGGATATCGACAAGATCGCAGCGTTGATCAAGCGCATCTCCGCGAAATACACGATCCTGATGGTCGAGCATAACCTCAGCGTCGTTGCCAACCTGTCGGATATCATCACCGTGCTGACGCGCGGCCATGTGCTGGCGGAAGGGACTTATGCTGATCTGTCCAAGGATGCGCGTGTGAAAGAAGCCTATCTGGGGGCCGGCCATGGCTGATGCGAAAATGGCCGAATCTGCCGGGACGGCATCGGCGTCGAGCGTGCCGATCCTGTCGGTGCAGAATCTCGAAGCCTGGTATGGCGAGTCTCATATTCTGCACGGCATCAATTTCCAGGTGAATCCCGGCGAGGTGGTCACGCTGCTCGGTCGCAACGGCGCGGGCAAGACCAGCACCCTGAAATCGGTGATGGGAATTATCGGCAAGCGCAGCGGTTCGGTTCGCTTCGACGGCAAGGAAATCATCCGCGCCGCATCGGACAGGATCGCGCGCTTAGGCATCGCGTTTTGCCCCGAGGAGCGCGGAATTTTCGCCAGCCTCGATGTGCGCGAAAATCTTCTGTTGCCGCCGACCGTGCGCGCCGGCGGTCTTTCGCTGGAACAGATTTTCGAATTGTTTCCCAATCTGAAGGAGAGGCTGGGCAGCCAGGGCACCAAACTGTCGGGCGGCGAGCAGCAGATGCTGGCGATAGGGCGAATCCTGCGCACCGGCGCGCGCTTCCTGATGCTGGACGAACCGACCGAGGGGCTTGCTCCCGTGATCATCCAGCAGATCGGCCAGACCATCAAGCGCCTCAAGAGCGAGGGTTTTACCATCCTGCTCGTCGAGCAGAATTTCCGCTTCGCGGCGACGGTGGCCGACCGCTACTACATCGTCGAGCACGGCAAGATCATCGACGGATTCGCGAACGCGGAGCTGCAAGCCAATATGGACAAGCTTCACAGCTATCTCGGCGTCTGAAAACAACGGGAAGAATCCAAGAGGGACCGCGCCATGAACACCAGAATTTTCGCAAGCCTGTTGCTCGGTACGGCCATGAGCCTTTCGGCTGCCGGGTTCGCCGGCGCCCAGGATAAAACTGTCAAGATCGGCGCGCTGTCCGACCAATCCGGGCTTTACGCCGACCTCGGCGGTCCGGGGTCGACGCTCGCAGCCCAGATGGCGGTCGAGGATTCCGGCCTGACCGCCAAGGGCTGGAAGATCGATGTCATTTCAGGCGATCACCAGAACAAGCCGGATATCGGCACGGCGATCGCGCGGCAATGGTTCGACGTCGACAAGGTCGACATCATTGTCGACGTTCCAAATTCCGGTGTTGGACTCGCGGTCAACAACGTCGTCAAGGAAAAGAACGGCGTTTACATCAATTCCGGTGCGGCGACCTCTGACCTCACCAACGCACAATGCACCCCCAATACGGTGCACTGGACCTACGACACCTACATGCTGGCCCACGTCACCGGCCAGGCGCTCGTCAAGGCGGGTGGCGATACCTGGTTTTTCCTCACCGCCGATTACGCATTCGGCGCAGCCCTTGAGCGCGATACCACCGCCGTCGTCACCGCGAACGGCGGCAAGGTGGTCGGTGGGGTCAAGCATCCCCTGAACACCGCGGATTTCTCGTCGTTCCTGCTGCAAGCGCAGGCCTCGAAAGCCAAAATCATCGGCCTTGCCAATGCCGGCGGGGACACCACGAACTCGATCAAGCAGGCGGCCGAATTCGGCATCGTCAGCGGAGGCCAGAAGCTCGCCGCGTTGCTTCTGTTTATCACCGACGTCAAGGCCATCGGGCTGGAGACGGCGCAAGGGCTCAACTTCTCCGAGACGTTCTATTGGGACCTGAACGACAAGACCCGCGAATTCTCCAAGCGATTTGCCGCGCGGATGAAGAATAACTCGCCGCCGACCATGGTGCATGCCGGTGTCTATGCGGGGCTTCTGCACTATTTCAAAGCGCTCGAAGCGCTCGGCGGCAACCCGCATGACGGCGTCAAGGTCGTGGACAAGATGAAGTCGATCCCGACCGACGATCCGCTGTTCGGCAAGGGTGAGGTCGAGCCCAACGGGCGTGTCACCCATTCGGCCTATCTGTTCGAGGTCAAGAAGCCCTCGGAGTCCAAGGCGCCCTGGGACTTCTACAAGCTGGTCGCTACCGTTCCGGCCGATCAGGCGTTCACGCCGCTTTCCGAAAGCAAGTGCGCACTCCTGAAGAAGTAGCCGGTCAAGTCAGGCGGCTTCGCCGTCGTGAGGCCGCCGGACGCAATGTCAACGGCATGAGTTGAAAGATCGACCGATATGCAAGCTCTCTACGCACAGCTCCTCGTTGGATTGATCAACGGCTCATTCTACGCGTTGCTCAGCCTCGGGCTCGCCGTGATCTTCGGCATGCTCAACATCATCAATTTTGCCCATGGCGCTCTTTATATGATGGGTGCCTTCTGCGCCTATTTCCTGCTCAATATCTGGGGCATTGGATATTGGTGGGCGCTGATCCTCGCGCCGATTGCCGTCGGCATTTTTGGCATGGTTCTGGAGCGAACCATGCTGCAATGGCTGGCCGGCCTCGATCATCTTTACGGGCTATTGCTGACTTTCGGGCTTGCGCTGATCATTCAAGGCATCTTCCAGAACTATTTCGGCTCGTCGGGCTTGCCTTACGCCATTCCCGATGAGTTGAAAGGCGGCATGAATCTCGGCTTCATGTTCTTGCCGATCTATCGCGGCTGGGTCGTGGTCTTCTCGCTCGTCGTATGTCTGGCGACGTGGTACCTGATCGAGCGGACGCGGCTCGGCGCCTACCTGCGCGCGGCAACCGAAAACCCGACGCTGGTGCGCGCCTTCGGCATCAATGTGCCGCGAATGATCACGCTGACCTACGGTCTGGGCGTTGGCCTTGCCGCGCTGGCCGGTGTGTTGTCGGCGCCGATCAATCAGGTCCGGCCGCTGATGGGCGAGAACATCATCATCGTGGTGTTTGCGGTGGTGGTGATCGGCGGGATGGGCTCGATCATGGGGTCGATCATCACCGGTTTTGCGCTGGGCGTGATCGAAGGGTTGACGAAATATTTCTACCCGGAAGCATCGAACACCGTCGTATTCGTTCTGATGGTGCTGGTGTTGCTGGTGAAACCAACGGGATTAACAGGGCGGGCGGCCTAACGAGATGACGGCGATGACGGATGATACTTTGCCGGCAACCCCGCGTGTGATCCGCGATGAGATGATCGCGTTCGCGGTTATGACCGTGCTGCTGTTGCTCGTGCCACTGACCGGCCTCTATCCTTTCTTCGTGATGCAGGGGCTGTGTTTTGCGCTGCTCGCCTGTGCGTTCAATCTCTTGATTGGTTATGGCGGCTTGCTGTCATTCGGCCATGCGATGTTCCTGGGCACAGGGGGCTATGTTACCGCCCATGCCGTCAAAGTGTGGGGCGCGCCGCCCGAGCTTGGCATTCTCATTGGACTGGCGGCGTCGGCGGGGCTCGGCATCATCACCGGCATCGTCGCGATCCGGCGTCAGGGTATCTATTTCGCGATGATCACGCTGGCGTTGTCGCAGCTTATTTATTTCATCTATCTGCAAGCACCCTTCACGCATGGTGAAGATGGCATCCAGGGTATCCCGCAAGGCCGCATGCTTGGAATCTTCGATCTGTCGAAGCCGATGGTGCTTTATTACGTCATCGTCGCGGGCTTCCTGTTCGGCTTTCTCGTCATCTTCCGCGCCATCAACTCGCCGTTCGGCGAGGTGCTGAAATCGATCCGCGAGAACGAGCAGCGCGCGATTTCACTGGGCTACAAGACCGACCAATACAAGTTGCTTGCCTTTATCCTGTCGGGAGCGCTGGCGGGATTTGCAGGCTCGCTAAAAGTGTTTGTGGTGCAGAATGCATCCTTGTCCGACGTTGAGGTCGGAATGTCCGGACTGATCGTGCTGATGACGCTGGTCGGCGGGCTCGGCACGGTATTCGGCCCCGTGATTGGCGCGTTTATTATCGTCGCTACCCAGCAATATCTGGCCGGATTCGGCTCGTGGGTGACGGTCATCCAGGGCTCAATTTTCGTGGCCTGCGTGCTCACGTTCCGCCGTGGCATTGTAGGTGAAATGGCCCATTTGTTCCGGCGTTCGTTGTAGGCGTCTCTGGCTGGAGTTGATCCAGGTCATCCCTATATGAATGGATCCGGGTATCCTTCTTGATCCCGCCTGGTTTCCCTGCCAAACGCTTCGCCTTATGTCCGATCTTGCGCTCAGTACTGATTCCCCGTCGCCGCTCGCCACCGAGGTGGCGCGCCGGCGTACCTTTGCGATCATCTCCCACCCCGACGCCGGCAAGACCACGCTGACCGAAAAGCTTCTGCTGTTTGGCGGCGCGATCAATCTGGCGGGTCAGGTCAAGGCCAAGGGCGAGCGGCGCAATACCCGTTCCGACTGGATGAAGATCGAACGCGAGCGGGGCATCTCGGTCGTGACTTCGGTGATGACGTTCGAATTCGATGGGCTCGTATTCAACCTTCTGGACACGCCCGGCCACGAGGATTTTTCCGAAGATACCTATCGCACGCTGACCGCGGTCGATTCCGCCGTCATGGTGATCGATGCCGCCAAGGGCATCGAGGCGCGCACGCGCAAGCTGTTTGAGGTGTGCCGCCTTCGGGATATTCCCATCATCACCTTCATCAACAAAATGGACCGCGAGAGCCGCGACACGTTCGAGCTTTTGGACGAGATCGAAAAGACGCTGGCGCTCGACACCACGCCGATGACATGGCCGGTCGGCCGTGGCCGCGATTTCCTGGGAACATACGATATTGCCACCGGCGGCGTGCGCCTTCTGGAGGGCGGGGGCGCGAAGACCGGCGCGGCACAACAGATCGATATCGCCGAACTCGCCGGACGCAGCGCCAATCTCGATGTCGCCGAGGTCAAGGAGGAGCTCGCGCTCGTCTCGGAAGCCTGCAAGCCTTTCGAGCTGGAGGCGTTTCGCGAAGGCCACCTGACGCCGGTCTATTTCGGCAGCGCCTTGCGCAACTTCGGGGTTGGCGATCTGCTCGAAGGCCTCGGTCGCTTTGCGCCGCCGCCGCGCGCGCAGGAAGGCAATCTGCGCAAGGTGGAAGCCGCAGAACCACGCATGAGCGCCTTCGTGTTCAAGATCCAGGCCAACATGGATCCCAATCACCGCGACCGTATCGCGTTCGCGCGGTTGTGCTCGGGCAAGCTGACGCGCGGCATGAAGGCGAAGCTGGTGCGCACCGGCAAGACCATGCCGCTGTCGAGTCCGCAATTCTTTTTTGCCCAGGACCGTTCGGTCGCGGACGAGGCCTTTGCCGGTGACGTCGTCGGCATTCCCAATCACGGTTCGTTGCGGATCGGCGACACGCTGACTGAAGGCGAGGACATCACCTTTGTCGGCGTGCCGAGCTTTGCGCCGGAAATCGTCCGCCGCGTGCGCCTCACCGACGCGATGAAGGCTAAAAAGCTCAAGGAAGCATTGCAGCAGATGTCGGAGGAGGGTGTCGTCCAGGTATTTCGGCCGCGAGACGGGGCGCCGGCCTTGGTCGGCGTGGTCGGCCCGCTGCAACTCGATGTGCTGAAGGCGCGGCTGGACGCAGAATACGCGTTGCCCGTGGAATTCGAAGTCTCCGAGTTCCAGCTGGCACGGTGGATTTCGTCCGACGACCGCAAGAAGCTCGATGCCTTCGTCGCCGCCAACGGTTCAGGCGTTGCCGATGACGTCGATGGCGATCCGGTTTTCCTGGCCAAGAACGAATTCTATCTTGGCTACACCCGGGAGCGGGCGGAGGGCATTATTTTCGCCAGTGTCAAGGACGTGAAAAAGAAAGCATAGCGCGCTACTATCCAAAAAGCGCGGCCGGCCACACGCGAGGATGTGAACGAGCACGGGGTGACAACCCGACCTTTCCTCTTGTTTTCGCGTTATATTGCATGATGAGCTGCTTTCGAGGGCCCGTGCATGCTTCGTCGCATCGCTGTCGTTTTCGTCGTTGCCGTTGCAGGATTAGCCGTGTCGGGAAAGGCCGACGCAAGACGGCACCACCAGATCTTTGTTACTCCGTTTTTTCACGCGCCGTGCAGCGTTTTGTCTCACAGCCCGTGTACGCCATACTTTTGCAGCGTGCTCAATCACGGTCCCTGCATTCCCGAAATTGATTATCCTTACGGTGAAAACCTTCAGCTGACGGTCGAGAGCAAGCCGTCGGAGGAAGACGCGCCGAAATATCAAAAGCCCGACCACGACCTCGACAATATCGGGGATCTCTTCGCGGCGCTGCGCTCGTGCTGGACGCCGCCGCAGGCGGATTCTGCGAAAGAGGGCATGCAGATGACGGTGCGTTTCAGTTTCAAGCGATCGGGCGATCTGCTCGGGCCGCCGCGCCTGACTTTTGCCACCGTCGGAATGCCCCCCGAGGTGCGCGAAACCTATCTCAAGGCGATCAACGATTCCATCGGCGCTTGCGTGCCGCTCAAATTCACCGACAATCTCGGGGGAGCCTTGGCCGGGCGGCCAATCGCCATCCGCTACGTCGACAACCGGGATGTCGACAAGCAAAAGGCGACGCCCTAGTGTCCCGGTTCTGACATTCGTATCATATCGCGGCGGGCACTCTTACGAATGTCAGAACCAAAGGGACACTAGCAACTATATGATTCTAGTGCGGCTTTGACTCTGACGTTCCTCTGAAGAACTCGCGGCCACACTGAAAGGAACGTCAGAGTCGCCACACTAGCCGTCGCCAGCCCCGTGGCAGGCCGAAACGACCTCTCCGCCACCCATCTCGCGCATTGCTGTTTGGCCCTTGAACGTGTAGGCGATGCCGGAAGGGGAATATCCGGGGAGACGCGGCATCATGGGACTGGCGGTGATGATCCTGGGCCTCGCTTTGTTTCTCGGCGTGCATACCTTGCCAGCCCAGCGTGGACTTCGCGCCCGCGCCATCGCCGCCATGGGTGAGGGCAGCTACAAGGCTGCTTACGGGCTTGTCTCGTTAATTGGGATCGGGCTGATCGCCTGGGGTTTTGCGCATTACCGCGCGGCGGGAATGATTGACGTCTGGGAGAACCTGGTGCCTCCAAAGGCCCTCGCTGTTCTCAAGCACATCACGGTCGCGCTGATGTTGCCTCCGGTCATTCTGGTGGTCGCCGCGTTTTTGCGCGGGCATATCTACGCCGCGCTCAAGCATCCGATGCTGGCGGGAGTCAAGTTGTGGGCGGCGGCGCATTTGCTGGCCAACGGCGATCTCGGCTCGATCATCCTGTTTGGCTCATTCCTGGGCTGGGCTGTGTTCGACCGGATCTCGCTCAAACGGCGGCTCGATGCCGGCGCGCCGCCGATCCCGGTTGGCGGTTGGGGCAACGATATGATTGCAGTTGCGGTCGGGATCGTTGCCTATCTGGCGCTGGCTTTCGCATTCCACCCTGTCGTGATCGGCGTCCCCGTCGTAGGAGCTTAGAAGATGTCAGTTCAGGCCGCGATCAAGCGCAAAACAGCACCCGATATCCGCGCGCGCAAGAATGGCGAGCCGATCGTGATGCTGACCTCCTATCACGCCCATACGGCGGCGCTCGTCGACCGCTATTGCGACGTCATCCTGGTCGGCGACTCCCTCGGCAATGTCATGCACGGCTTTGAAACCACCGTGCCGGTGACGCTCGACATGATGATCCTTCAGGGCCATGCGGTGATGCGCGGTTCGCAGCACGCGTTGGTCGTCGTCGACATGCCCTTCGGTTCCTATGAGGTTTCGAAAGAGCAGGCCTTTCATTCGGCCGTGAGAATTTTGAAGGAGACCCATTGTGGCGCGATCAAACTCGAGGGTGGCGCGAGGATGGCCGAGACGATCGCATTTCTGGCGGAGCGTGGCATACCCGTCATGGGCCATATCGGCCTGACGCCGCAGTCGATCAATACGCTCGGTTCGTTCCGTGCCCAGGGGCGCGAGGAAGGAAGCTGGGCGCCGATCGAAAGCGACGCCATTGCGGTGGCGCAGGCCGGAGCTTTCTCGGTCGTGGTCGAGGCGGTCGCTGAACCGTTGGCGCGCAAGATCACGGAGACGATCGACATTCCGACCATCGGCATCGGCGCCAGCGCGGCCTGTGATGGCCAGGTGCTGGTGCTGGAGGATATGCTGGGATTATCGCCGCGGGCGCCGAAATTTGTTCGCCGCTATGGCAATCTCGGCCCAATGATCGAGGCCGCAATTCAGGGCTATGCGGCCGATGTCCGCTCGCGCGCCTTTCCGGGGCCAGAGCACGTTTACGGCATGAAGGCGAAGGCGTAAGCGCACGTGACCGCCGGGGTCGAAGGGTGGATAACCCCTCGAAAACGGCATCGTTAACACTTTGACCGGGCTAGCCTTGCTAGCTTTGCCTTGCCGTCGCCATATCGCTAGGGTAACGCGGCCGTCATCAAAGGACAGATTCATGGCTTCGGTTGGTTCCGGACGCAGCAGACCGGGGATGGGGTATATCTAAGTGTCTGAATTATTTGACGAAGTTGATGAGGAGGTCCGGCGGGAGCAGCTCAAGAAGCTGTGGGACCGATATTCGATCTATATCGTCGCCGGTGCGCTCCTGATCATTGCCGCCGTCGGCGGCTGGCGCGGCTATCAATATCTGGAGGCCCAGAAGGCGGCCGAGGCCGGGGCGGCCTTTGATGCCGCGATCGAGCTTGCCGATCAGAACAAGCACGCCGAGGCAGAAGCGGCCTTCGACAAGCTCGCTACCACGGCGCCCTCGGGATACCGCATATTGGCGCGATTGCGCGCAGCGGCCGAGGTCGCAGCCCGTGATCCGAAGGCCGGAGCCAAGCTTTACGACGATATTGCTGCCGATCGCAGTGCCGGCACCGAGCAGCAGGATCTGGCGCGGGTCCGCGCCGCCGGGCTGCTGCTCGACACCGAAAGTTATCCGGACATGCTGCAGCGGCTGGAGGCTGCCACCAAGCCGGAGGCGACCTTCCGTCATACCGCGCGTGAGTTACTGGCCTTGTCGGCCTGGCACGCCAACGACGCCACCGCGGCGCGCCAATGGCTTGATATGATCGCCAACGATGGCGAGACGCCTTCGGCGATGCGTTCGCGGGCCGAGGCGCTTCAGGCGTTGCTTCCGCCGGCCGCCAAGAGCTGACAGGAAAACGTGTTGAACGAGAAATCGACCATGCGTCGCCTGCAACGTCTGATCGCCGCTTCCGTTCTTGTTGCGCTGTCCGGCGCGATTGCCGGCTGCTCGAACAATATCAGCAGCTTCGATCCGATGGATTGGCTCGATTGGCTCGACACCAAGAAGAAGCTGCCGGGCGACCGCAAGCCGGTATTTCCGGACGGCGTTCCGGGCCTCGAACAGGGTGTCCCGAAATCCCTGTACAAGGGTGCCCAGGAAACCGATCAAAACGCGCAGGAGGCTGCGGCTGTCCCGCCGCCGCCACCTCCTGCTGACGCCAAGCCGAAAAAGACCGCCAAGAAGAAACCTGCGGCGGCAACAGCCAGTACGGATCCTGCGGCCGCGCCGGAAGAAGATACTACAGAGGCGGCACCACCTGCTCCCAAGAAGAAGATCGTCCGCCAGCGCACCACCGCGCCGTCGCCCGATCAGCCAGCCGACGCGCAGCAATCGGGTGCGCAGCCGGCCCAATCCGCACCGCAAACCCAACAATCGGCCGCGCCATTCCCGGCGCCGGTGCAGAGCGGCACATTTACGCGCTAAGGCTGGAGATGCGGGCATAATCCGGCTACGACCAGTCCGGTCGATTGCTACATGCTCTCATTCGATTTTCCCGCGCCTTCGGACCAATCATGCCTTTTACGATCGCCATTATCGGCCGGCCTAATGTCGGGAAGTCGACGCTGTTCAACCGTCTGGTCGGACAGAAGCTGGCGCTGGTCGACGATGCGCCGGGCGTTACCCGCGATCGGCGAGAGGGTGAAGCCCGGCTCGGCGATCTCCATTTCACTGTGATCGACACGGCAGGACTCGACGAGGGCGCGAAGGGATCGCTCACGGCACGGATGCAGGAGCAGACCGAGACCGCGATCGGGCTTGCAGACGCGCTGATGTTTGTGATCGACGCCCGCGCCGGATTGACGCCGAGCGACCGCGCCTTTGCCGATTATGCGCGTCGTGCCGACAAGCCGGTGGTTCTCCTCGCCAACAAAAGTGAGGGCAAGCACGGCGAGATAGGTGCGATGGAATCTTATGCTCTCGGCCTTGGCGATCCCGTTCAAATTTCAGCGGAGCATGGCGAGGGGATGGGCGAGCTTTACGACGCGCTCCGCGTGTTGATGCCTGAGCCCGTCGAGGAAGACGAAGAAGGCGAAGAGGAGATCGCCGAAACCGACGAGGAGTCGGCACGGCGCCCGATCCGGGTCGCCGTCGTCGGCCGTCCCAATGCCGGCAAGTCGACGTTGATCAACCGCCTGCTTGGTGAGGAGCGGCTGTTGACCAGCGCCGAGGCTGGCACCACGCGAGATTCCATCGCCGTGGAAATCACCTGGAATGGCCGGGACTTCCGCGTGTTCGATACCGCAGGCCTGCGGCGGCGTTCCCGGATCGAGGAAAAGCTCGAAAAACTTTCGGTGGCAGACGCCCTGCGCGCGGTGCGCTTCGCCGAGGTCGTGGTTTTGATGATGGATTCGCAAAACAAGTTCGAGGAACAGGATTTGCGCATTGCCGACTTGATCGAGCGCGAAGGCCGGGCGCTCGTGATCGCGGTCAACAAATGGGATCTGATGGAAACCAAAGGCGGCGCGATTTCGGCGCTGCGTACTCAGGCAGATCACTTGCTGCCGCAAGTCAAGGGAGCGCCGTTGGTCGCCGTATCGGGCCTGATGGGCGAGGGCATCGACCGCCTGATGCGCGCGATCGAAGATGCCTATGCGGTATGGAATCGGCGGGTGCCGACGGCGGCCCTCAATCGCTGGTTCGAGCAGGCGGTGGACGCCAACCCGCCGCCGGCGGTATCGGGCCGCCGGTTGAAGCTGAACTACATCACCCAGGCCAAGGCTCGGCCGCCGAGCTTCGTGCTGTTCTGCTCGCGGGCCGATGCCGTGCCGCAGTCCTATTTGCGTTACCTCGTCAATTCCTTGCGTGAATATTTTGAATTGCCGGGTACGCCGGTGCGGATTTCTCTCCGCGAGAAGGCCAATCCCTTTGCGCATAAACGCAAGCGGCCGTCATGAGCGACACGAGCGCGATCGGCACGCCACCCGCAACATCATCCGCGCGTCGCGCCGCGGTAGCCTTCATCTTTGTCACGATCCTGCTCGACATGTTCGCGCTTGGCCTGATCATGCCGATTCTGCCGAAGCTCGTCGAAAGCTTCGTCGATAACGATACGGCGCAAGCCGCCCGCATCTTTGGCGTGTTCGGAACCGCTTGGGCGTTGATGCAGTTTTTCTTCTCGCCGATTCTCGGCAGCCTGTCCGACCGGTTCGGCCGCAGGCCGGTGGTGCTGTTGTCGAATTTTGGATTGGGGTTGGACTATGTGCTGATGGCGCTGGCGCCGTCCCTGATCTGGCTTTTTGTCGGCCGTGTGATTTCGGGCATCACCTCGGCCAGCATTTCGACCGCCTTCGCCTACATCGCCGATATCACGCCTGCGGAAAAGCGGGCCGCGGTATTCGGCAAGGTGGGCGCGGCTTTCGGCGCCGGCTTCATCGTCGGTCCTGCCATCGGCGGATTGCTTGGCGATACTGATCCGAGGCTGCCGTTTTGGGTCGCGGCAGGCTTGAGCTTTGCCAACACGATATATGGCTTCTTGATCTTGCCGGAATCCCTGCCGCGCGATCGCCGCGCGCCGTTCCGCTGGAAAAGCGCCAATCCGATCGGTGCGCTGCATCTGTTGCGTTCCGACCGGATATTGGCCGGCTTGTCGGTGGTGAATTTTTTCACCCAGTTGGCGCATGTCGTGCTGCCATCGACCTTCGTGCTTTATGCGACCTATCGATATGGCTGGGACTCAAAAACAGTAGGCCTCACGCTGGCGATGGTCGGCATCTGCGCCATGCTCGTGCAGGGGGCATGCATCGGGCCGATCGTGCGGGCATTTGGCGAGCGGTTGGCGTTAATGCTCGGGCTTGCCTGCGGCGCTGCCGGCTTTTTCATTTTCGCCATAGCGCCTACGGGCCGGCTGTCATGGATCGGAATTCCCGTGATGTCGCTCTGGGGCGTTTCGGGCGCAGCGATCCAGTCATTGATGACGAAACAGGTGGCACCCGATCAGCAAGGCCAGCTACAAGGCGCGAACTCGAGCGTGCAGAGCATCTCCCAATTACTGGGGCCGTTCCTGTTCACGCTGACCTTTGCCTATTTCATCGGGGCGCAGGCGCCGATGAAACTGCCCGGTGCGCCATTTTTCCTGGCTTCCGCGCTGGTATTGCTCGCCATCCTGATTGCCGTGCGCACGTTTGCGAGGGCGCGAGCTCGCTGAGTTTACGCCGGGGCGCGAAAACTCAGAAGCGTTCGTGTTGGATAATCGTAGAACTTGCCCGTCTCGTTCCACGACGGCAGGCACATCGGCACGATCAGTTCGGCGGCCTGTTCGGGCGTATCGAGCGTCATCGGATCCTCGCCGGGGAAGACCGCGGCGCGCATACGGGTACGGATCGGCCCCGGATTGAACAGATTGACCCGAAGCGGCGTCGAGGCCGTCTCGTTGGCCCAGACTCTCGCAAGTGTTTCAAGCGCCGCCTTCGAGGCTGCGTAGGGACCGAGATAGGCCGATGCCTTGTTGGCCGCTCCCGAGGTGATGAACACCGCGCGGCCGGCGTCGGATTTTTGGAGCAGCGGCTCCATGCAGCGGATCAACTGAAAATTCGCCGAGACGTTGACCGAGAGCACATCGTTCCACGGCTTCATCTCGATATGGCCGAGCGGCGAAGAGGGGCCGGCAACGCCGGCATTGCCGATCAGAATATCGATCTTGCCGTGGCGCTCATGCAGCGCCGCGCCAAGGCGCGCAATACCGTCGAAGTCGGTCAGGTTGAGCGGCACCAGCGTGGCGCTGCCGCCATCTTTTCGGATATCGTCGTCGAGTTCTTCAAGCCCGCCTTGCGTGCGCGCCACGGCAACAATGTGCGCGCCGGCCTTGGCGAGAGCGCGCGCGGTGGCATAGCCGATGCCGCGCGAGGCGCCGGTGACAAGGGCAATTCGGTCGGCGAGGGGGAGGGGCATTCAGAGCACTCTATCAACGTCGTCCCCGCGCACGCGGGGACCCATAGGCCGTGACGGTTATGATGTGGGAAGGTTGCCGTGTCTAGCTGTGTCCAGAACGACTGAAGCCGCAGGCAATGGGTCCCGGCGCGCCGCCTTCGCTAAAGCTTCGGCGGCCCAAAGGTGCTGGCCCCGGCGTAGCCTTGGCGGAGCCGGGTCGCCGGGACGACACCGTGGGTGTTCTCAACTTGCTTCCGCCAGCAAGGATAGTTGCCGCGGCTGCGGCTCGACCTGATCCTGGTCGGTGAGGCTGGTCGGGTAGGCTCCGGTAAAGCAGTGATCGGAGAATTTCGGATTGGCGGGATCGCGCCCGGGATAGCCCATGGCACGGTACATGCCGTCGACCGTCAGGAAGGCGAGCGTATCGGCGCCGATCAGTTCGCGCATTTCCTCAAGATTATGGGTGGCCGCCAGCAAGCCGCCACGGTCCGGCAGGTCGATGCCGTAATAATCCGGGTAGAGGATCGGCGGGGAGGCGAGACGGAAATGAACCTCGCGGGCGCCGGCGTCGCGCATCATACGGACGATTTTCCGCGAAGTGGTGCCGCGCACCAGCGAATCGTCAATCAGGATGATGCGCTTGCCTTCGATCGCGGCGCGGTTCGCCGAATGTTTCATGCGCACACCGAGTTCGCGCACGCTTTGGGTCGGCTGTATGAAGGTACGGCCGACATAGTGGTTGCGGATGATGCCAAGCTCGAACGGCACGCCCGAATGCTGGCTGTAGCCGACAGCGGCCGGTACGCCGGAGTCCGGCACCGGCACCACGACATCGACCGGCACATGGCTCTCGCGCGCGAGCTGTGCGCCAAAAGCCTTGCGTACGTCGTAGACCGACCGGCCGCCGACGACGGAGTCGGGCCGCGAGAAATAGATGTATTCGAAGATGCAGGGGCGCGGCGGTTTCGGCGGGAACGGCTTGTGGCTTTGCGCGCCGCGCTCGTCGAACACGACAATCTCGCCGGGCTCGACGTCGCGGACATATTTGGCGCCGATGATATCGAGCGCGCAGGTCTCGGATGCGAGGATCGGACAGCCATCGAATTCGCCGAGCACCAGCGGCCGGATGCCAAGCGGGTCGCGCGCCCCGATCAGCTTCTTGTTGGTCAGCGACACCAGCGAGTAGGCGCCTTCAATGGTGCGCAGTGCCTCGACGAAGCGCTCGATGAAATGGTTGCGCTTGGACTGCGCGACGAGATGCAGGATGACCTCGGTGTCGGTGGTGGATTGCATCATGGCGCCGCCACGCACCAGTTCGCGCCGCAGCGTGAGCCCATTGGTGAGGTTGCCGTTATGGCCGACCGCAAATCCACCGGCATTGAGCTCGGCGAACAGGGGCTGCACGTTGCGCAGGATGGTCTCGCCGGTTGTGGAATAACGGACGTGGCCGATGGCGGCATTGCCCGGCAGACGCTCGATCACCTCGCGCCGGGAAAACGTATCGCCGACCAGGCCCAACCGCCGCTCGGAATGGAACCGGGTTCCATCAAACGAGACGATACCGGCAGCTTCCTGGCCGCGATGCTGAAGCGCATGCAGTCCGAGCGCGGTAATGGCCGCAGCTTCGGGGTGCCCGAAAATGCCGAACACGCCGCACTCTTCGCGCAGCGTGTCGCCTTCCAGGTCGGAATCTTCCAGATAGAGCGGGCCGGTATTCGGCTCTTGAGCTTTGGCGTCGTCGGAAGGGCTTTGTTGGCTGTCCATCGCGCCTCTCTTTTGACCGGCTATCACTTGGCCGCAGGCTTTTCGATCAGCTTTTTAAGGCTGTCACGGGCGGGTTTACTATAACCATCACCCGACGCCGGCGCGCCCGGGTCTGCATCAGTTTGCTCATCTTCGGGTTTATTCTTCTTGAATCTCTTCAAAATGGTGTTCTCCGGGTCATCCGGCAAGAGCGCCATCAGCCAATCCCCGGTTCCTTGCAGGACGACCCGGGATTTCGCCCCCGTCACCCAGTCCGGCCGCTGCTTGTCGGGAACCAGCCAGGTAAAGAACAGGAAAGCCACCACGACGATCAGCAAGCCGCGCCCCAGGCCGAACAGGAAGCCCAGCGTCCGGTCGAGCGCCCCGATCCGGGAATCCAGGATCATGTCCGAAATCCGCACCGTGATGACGGAGACCACGATCAGGGTGCCGACGAAAACGCCGGCGACCACGACAATGCTCGCGACGGTGTCATTGTTGAAATAGGTCTTGGCGGTCGGCAGCAGCTTGGAGAAGGAATAAAGCGTCACCAGCGCGGCGGTGCCCCACGCGGCGATCGAGAGGATTTCGCGCATGAAGCCGCGTACCATCGCAAGCAGGCCGGAGATCAGCATCACGGCGAGCAGGACGAGATCGAGAATTGTAATTGGCATCGGCTGGTCAGGTCCGCATCAAGGTTCAAGCCGCGAATCGGGACCGCCCCACGGTGACAGCCCGGTAACTCGCTCGACAAGGCCGGAAATCGCACCATCCCGCCTTGCGCGGGATGTATAGCGGTGGGGGCGGGTAACGTCACCTGCGCCTAGCCTTCCTGACGACGGAATCTCGCAGGTGTGGCATTTTTTTCCGCTGGCGAATTATCCCTGTTCCCCTCTAGTGTCCCGATTCCGAAGTTCGTCTCGTCTTGCGGAGCCACGCTTCGAACTTCGGAATCGAAAGGACACTAGCGAACCTGTTGATCTGGTGCGGCTTTGGCTCAGAAGTCCGCACGACGGGATCGTGGCAATGGTGATGCGGACTTCTGCGCCGCCGCACCAGGGGATCCGCGCGCCGCGATTTCGGCAACCAGGCTGGTTAAACCTCCCACAGGGTTCAATGAAAGGCCGGAATCGCCGCCGGCCTCACCACGGGCCGATTCGGGCAATACGGCACGCAGGAAGCCGAGCTTGGCGGCCTCTTTGAGCCGCGCCGAAGTCTGCGCTACCGGTCGGATCGCGCCCGAAAGGGAAATTTCCCCGAAATAGACCGCATCCGCCGGGAGCGTGGCGTTGACCAGTGACGATACCAGCGCGGCAGCCGCAGCGAGGTCTGCAGCCGGTTCCTGGATGCGCAAGCCGCCGGCGACATTGAGATAGACGTCATGGCCCGACAGTTTGACCCCGCAATGGGCCTCCAATACCGCTAGTACCATCGAGAGCCGGCTCGGATCCCAGCCGACCACGGCACGGCGCGGTGTACCAAGCGAGGTCGGCGCCACCAGCGCCTGCAGTTCCACCAGGACCGGGCGGGTGCCTTCGATGCCGGCGAACACCGCCGTGCCTGGACTGCCGAGATCACGCTCGGATAAAAACAATTCGGACGGGTTGGAGACTTCGCGAAGCCCGAGCCCGGTCATTTCGAACACGCCGATCTCATCGGTCGGGCCGAATCGGTTTTTCACCGCTCGCAGGATACGGAACTGCTGCGAGCCTTCGCCCTCGAACGACAGCACCGCATCTACCATGTGCTCGACCACACGAGGTCCGGCGATCTGGCCGTCTTTGGTGACATGGCCGACCAGAATGATCGCCGCACCTGACTTCTTGGCAAAGCGAATGAGTGCCTGCGCCGAGGCGCGCACCTGGGTCACGGTGCCCGGCGCGGATTCGACCGTATCGGTCCACATGGTCTGGATGGAATCGATCACGATCAGGCGCGGCACCGCGCCTTCGGAAAGGGTCGAGACGATATCTTCCACAGATGTCTCGGCGGCCAGTTGCACCGGCGCGTCGGCAAGCCCCAGGCGTTCGGCGCGCAGCCGCACCTGCGCCACGGCTTCCTCGCCCGAAATGTAGACGGCGCGGTGGCCGGCGCGGGCCAGCAGGCTCGTCGCCTGCGTCAACAGCGTCGATTTGCCAATGCCGGGATCGCCGCCGACCAGAAGCACCGAGCCGCGCACAAAGCCGCCGCCGGTAACGCGGTCGAGCTCGGTCATGCCGGAAGACAGGCGAGGGGCGTCCTGGCTTTTGCCGGTGAGACTCTCCAGCGCAAATTGACGGCCCTTGCGCTTGGAGCGGATCGAGACCGGCATCGTGGTCGCGCCGGTCACATCCTCCTCAGTCAGCGTGTTCCACTCGCCGCAGGACTCGCACTTGCCCTGCCAGCGGTTATACGCTGCGCCGCAGTTCTGGCAGACGAAGGAGAGGGTGTTTTTGGCCATTGGGGGCAACAGATTCGAGCGCGACATCTCAACCAATAGCACGGATTGGCGGTTGATGACGCCCAAGTCCGAAAGCGGCGGGGATTTACGAAAATGCATTCCACAGCATGGAAAGGCCAGCCACGACCATGATGCCGTCCATCAGCAGGCGGAAGGCGTCAGGCTTCAGGTGCAGCACAAAGCGTTTGGCAATGAAAGCTCCGAACATCAGGGAAGAACCGGCGATCAGGCCTTGCAGGGCGACCTCCGGCGTCAGCGCCCCAAAGCGCTGGAAGGTGACGGATTTGCTCACATAGATGCCGAGCGAACTCGCCGCCTCGGTGGCGAGAAACGCACCCTTGGTGAGGCCGTAAAACAGAAACAGCGGCACGCTCAGGGGACCGGTTGAGACGACAATTCCGGTGAGATAGCCGATTACGGCTCCGCCGACGGCAAGATGCCAGAGCGACAATTTGAGTTGATGGCTGGCGAGCCAATGCCGCGCCGGGACCATTGCGATCAGGAACGAGCCGATGGAAATATCGACGATGTGCGATGGCAACACCAGCAAGGTGCGCGCCCCAAGCGCGGCAGCCGGGATGGCCGGAATGGAATAGGCGGCGCAGGCGCGCCAGTCGACGTCCCGGTACCAGGCAAGGATACGTGACAGGTTGGACATCACCGCCGCAACGGCCATGATCGGGACGGCCTGTTTGGGGCCGTACTCATAGATCAGGACCGGCATCAGCATGATCGAAGATCCGGTGCCGACAACGCCGGAAATGGTGCCCGCGACGAGACCGACGGCGAGGACGAAAAGAAAACTCAACGGTCTGTGTTCCCTGCGAACTGTGTCGACTTAACAACGCCGTTGTTTTGCGTTGCGCCAAGATTGGCTGGATATAGACGGCCGCACGGCAAGGAGCTAGCGTATCGGCCAAGCACTGGGCGGTTGAAAACGCCCAAACGCCAGGGAGGGCTGTTGATGAACAAGTCCGCCGATCGCATCGCAGGAAAGTGCGATGCAGGAAAGCAAACTTTGGAAGCCGTGGCCGGCAACGGCTTGATTGATCGTCGCGCGTTGCTCGGACGCGGCGTGATAGTGGCAGGCGCCATGGGCGCGGGCCTAGCTCCATCGGCCGCCGGCGCCGAGCCGCTCACCGATGGTCCATGGAGCCTTGAAATCGGCGAAGCGACACCGCCTTACCAACTGCGCTCGAAGTTCGAGGCCAAGGTGGTGCGCACGCTCAGCAATCCCGACAACGAGCCGCGCAATTCGCATGCGCGCACGCCGCACCATCTGCTGGAGGGAACGACCACCCCGAACGGGTTGCATTTCACCATCAATCACGGCGGCATCCCGGCCATCGATCCGGACAAGCATCGCCTCGTCATCCACGGTCTGGTGAAGCAGCCGCTGGAGTTCTCGCTCGAAACGTTGTCGCGCTATCCGCAAGTCTCGCGCGTGACTTTCCTCGAATGCGGCGGCAACAGCGCACCGATGTTTTCGCCCGAGCCGATGCAGGAGACCGTGCAAGCCTTGCACGGGCTGGTCTCCTGCGCGGAATGGACCGGCGTGAAGCTTTCGACGCTGTTGGAGGAGGCCGGAATCGATCCCAAGGCAAAATGGCTGGTCGCTGAAGGTGCGGATTCGCCGCATCTAAGCCGCAGCGTACCGGTGAAGAAGGCGCTCGATGACGCCATGATCGCGCTCTACCAGAATGGCGAACGCCTGATGCCCGGAAACGGCTATCCGATGCGCCTGCTGTTGCCCGGCTATGAGGGCAACATGAACGTCAAGTTCCTGCGCCGCATCAAGGTCGTCGAACAACCCGCGATGAGCATGTATGAATCGCGGACCTATTCGCAGCTTCTGCCTGACGGCAAAGCCTATCGTTTCTACTTTCTGCAAGAGGTGAAATCCTTCATCACCAGCCCATCTCACGGCATGGCGTTGAAAGGACCTGGCCTCTACGAGATTTCCGGCATCGCTTATTCCGGCGCAGGGCGGATCGAAAAGGTGATGGTTTCGGCCGACGGCGGGAAGAGCTGGGCTCAGGCCGCGCTTCAGGATCCGGTCTTGAGCAAGGCCTTCACCCGCTTCCGCATGCCTTGGCGCTGGGATGGCGGACCCGCGACGTTACAGAGCAGGGCGTGGGACGAAGCGGGCAATGTGCAGCCGACTCGCGCCGAGTTTGTCGCCGTCCGTGGCGAACTCACCAAGCCGCCGCCTGTGCTGGCGTTTCCCAACCAGCACTACAATTCAATCACGAGCTGGGGCGTCGCAACCAACGGCGAGGTCAAGCATGTCTACGCGTAAGCGCATTCTTCTTGCCGCCTCGCTCCTGCTTGCGACAACCGCAACCGTGTCGCTGGCCGAGACGCCGCATCTGGGCAAGCCTCTCGATGAGGCCGCGATCGCCAACTGGGACATCAGCATCCTGCCTGACGGAACCGGATTGCCGAAAGGCAGCGGCACGTCCGCGCAAGGGGCGATTATTTTTGCCGAAAAATGTTCGGCCTGCCACGGCGATAACGCCAGGGGCGGTGCAGCCGCGGCATTGGTGGACGATCGCAAGCTTGCCGGCATTTCTGCATCGCAGAAAACCATCAAGAATTTCTGGCCCTATGTCACGACGATCTTCGATTTCATCCGTCGCGCAATGCCGTTCACCGCGCCGCGTTCGCTGAGCGACGATGAAGTCTACGCGCTCACGGCCTATATTCTTGCCGAAAACAAGCTGATCGATGCCAACGATACGATGAACGCGGAAACCCTGCCGAAGGTGAAAATGCCAAACCGCGACAATTTCATCATCCGCTTTCCGGATCGGATCTGAGGAAAGGCGGCCAGGAGAACGTTGTGCTTCACGCCACCAGCGCGACGTTGCGAAATGCTTTGACGAGCGGCACCTCCAGCTTGCCGTCCATGTCGCATAAAGTCTTGTAAGCGTCCTGCCGCGACATCGGCTCGCGGTACGGCCGCGATTCGATCAGCGCTGCGAAAATATCCGAGATGGTGAGCAGTCGCACCAGATCGGAAATCTGTCCAGCCGGGAGGTGATCGGGATAACCCGAACCGTCGAGATATTCGTGATGGTGGCGCACCCCATCAAGGATATCCGGGTTGATGCCGGGAATATCCTTCAACAATTCATATCCGATCGCCGGATGGCGCTTCATGATCTCGTCTTCGTCCGGATCGAGACGTCCGGCCTTGTCGAGAATGGACAACGGAATGCGGGCTTTGCCGATGTCATGCAGCGTGGCCGCAATGCCCAACCGCTTGACGTCGATATCGACGAAGCCTGCTTCCAGCGCGAATCCTGCTGCGAGGCCCGTCACCAGCAAGCAATGCTGGAAAGTTCCCTGGTGATAGCGGCGGACGTCGTCGAGCCATGCGCTCAAGCCATTTCGCTCGATATTGGCGATGATGTGCGACGTGACGCCTTCTGCTTCCGAGAGGTTGATCGCCTTGCCGTGTTTGATCGCGGAAAACATCGAGGCGAAGGCTTGGGCGCAGTCGACGGTTTGGGAGGTCGCGGCGCTGGACCCGTTTACGGCGGCTTTCGCCGTGGCTTCAATCTGCGCCAGCTTGGGGCCGATCTCGAGGGTACTGTGGACCACCGACGTGGCGCCGAGTGCAAAAGCCTGGGCGACCATATGATGAAGGTGCTGCTGGACGACAAACAGCTTTTCGGTAACCGCGTGCAGTTCGCTCAGGGTCTGCTTGATTTGTTCGACGCGGACCATTTCCCGCAGATCAGCGTCCACCATAAGCACGCCACCGGTGCCGCTGGCAGCCCGATCCCCCAGCAACCTCGGAACCACATAATGGTGCGGTTCCAGCATGGCGCGGATGGCTGGTATCTTTCCCGGATCGTCGGTGAGATAACAAACGAGCATATGTTTTGATCAAAACAAGCGGGGTTGCGTCCATTCAATTTCAAATGCGAGCACTGCAATAAGCCGATACCTTAAGCCGCTTTCATTAAGTAATGGCTAAACAAATTGTGCCGATCATCTGGCGATGGCCTGAAGCTTGTTCAGCTTAATGTAATCCATACGGGCGCGTGGTCGCTCGCGCCTTCCTCTCCGCGCACCAGATGGTCGACGCCTGCCTTGCTCAACCGCGGCGCGAGTACTGGGCTGACCAGCAGATGATCGAGCCTGAGACCGGCGTCGCGCGGCCAACGGTTGCGCTTGTAATCCCAGAACGTGAACATCTGACTTGAGGGGTGAAGCGTTCGGATGGCATCCGTCCAGCCTTGCTTGACCAAGGCCTGGAACGCCGCACGGCTCTTCGGTTGGATCAGCGCATCCTTGTCCCATGATTTGGTTGGATAGATATCGAGCGCAGTCGGCGCGACATTGTAATCGCCGGCCAGCACCACGGGGACATTTTGTTTGATGAGTGTTGCTGCATGTGTCCGCAGTCTTCTGAACCAAGCGAGTTTGTAATCGAATTTCGGTCCCGGTTGTGGATTGCCATTCGGCAGATAAAGGCTCGTCACAATAACGCCTTTGATCGCGGCTTCGATGTAGCGGGCTTCGTCATCCTTGCTGTCGCCGGGCAGGCGGTTGCGGATCAGCACGGGTTCGGTGTTTCGCGCGAGGATCGCTACGCCATTCCAGGTTTTCTGTCCGCACCACACTGCGCCGTAGCCGGCCTTCTCGATAGCTGCGCGCGGAAAGTTGTCGTCGGTCGATTTTAATTCCTGCAAAGCGACGATATCGGGCTTTGCGCGCTTGAGCCAGACCAGGAGGTTAGCCAGTCGTCGGTTGATGTTGTTGATGTTGAACGTTGCAACTTTCATCGACCGGTCTATCGGAGTTCACCAACCATGACAGGAGGTTTCATGTTCAAATTCTCTATCGCTATTGTCGCATGTGTCGTCGGGTTCTCGACAACCGGTTTCGCGCAAACTCAAAGAGGGACGATGCGGGAAGCGTGCAAGGCCGATTTTGAAAAATACTGTTCGGATGTTCAACGGGGCGGCGGTCGTCTTGTTGAGTGTCTCAACAAGCAGCACGATCAGCTCAGCGAAGCCTGCCAGAAGGCGCTTGATGCGCGCACGAAGCAGTAGCGGCAAGGCGCGACTAGTGCCGCCTATTTGAAGTTCCTGCACCACAAGCGGCGAATTCGATCCAGGAACTTCAAATAGAAAGCGGCACTAGAATCAATAGGTTTGCTAGTGCCCATGACTTTCCGAAGTTCGTGA
>Ga0116129_1000325_pt1 | contig 32296 bp, 28 predicted proteins | sample June2015DPH_17_2_FD_89732 | JGI IMG/M metagenome (GOLD analysis project Ga0116129, IMG submission 89732) | Peatland microbial communities from SPRUCE experiment site at the Marcell Experimental Forest, Minnesota, USA - June2015DPH_17_10 | ecosystem: Environmental > Terrestrial > Soil > Wetlands...
CTCAAAGGAGACGATGCCGCCTGGGACGATCAGCCAAAGGTCCTTCTCCAGATTCGACATCCCGGCGAGCGCTTTGTCGAGCGGCGGGAAAATGAGTGGCCTCTCGCACGCACGCAATGGACGAAATATTATCTGCAACCCAATGGGTTGGGTTTTGGCCCGGAGGAACCGAAGGCCGCGACGACGATGTCCTTTGAGGCGTTGGGGAACGGCCTGACATTCTCAACTCCGCCGCTGGATCGTCCGCTTGAAATAACAGGCCCGGTTGCCTCGAAGCTGTTCTTGTCTTCCTCGACGACGAATGCCGACGTTTTCCTGGTGCTGCGGGTATTCGATCCGCAGGGCGAGGAGGTGACGTTTATCGGTTCCAACGATCCTCGAACCCCGGTCGGCATAGGCTGGCTCCGGGCGTCGCACCGCAAGCTCGATCCCGAGCGAACGTTGCCCTATCGGCCGTATCACAGCCATGACGAGGCCTTGCCGCTGAAGCCGAATGAGGCGGTTGAACTCGATGTTGAGATCTGGCCGACCTGTATCGTTGTTCCCAGGGGCTATACGTTGAAAATATCTGTCCGCGGCAAAGATTATGAAAATGAAGGGCCGCCGCTCGTCCTGGAAGGCGTGAAGTATACGCTCACCGGCGTGGGGCCGTTCCTGCATGACCATCCGCAAGATCGGCCGCGCGATGTCTTCGGCGGCACGACGACGCTTCATTTCGACAAAGGCAAAAATCCCTACGTCCTGTTGCCGGTCATCCCCGGCGCCTGATTCACATCGCGCCCGTTCAGCGCGATTGCCGCATGTCGTTCCGAACCCGTGGTTTGCGCCGCGGCTTCGGACGGTTGCCGGCATGCGAAGGCTGCTGGCTTTCAAGGTCGGCCGGTCCGGCTGCGCACGCGAGATATCCGTCTCGCGGCCTTTCTTCTTTGGAAGACTGACTTAGAAGACGAATCGACCGGCGCGGCTGATGGTTTGCCCAACCAAAGGGGATCCATGCGCTCATGCATGCGGTTGAAGCGGACTCGCCAGACAGGGGAAGGATTCGCCGATCAGGGATTTGCGGGCGTCACCTGCAAAGGTCCGGAATTGGTTTCCCGCCAGATCGAGCACAACTCCTCGATGGAAGAAAGCTCACCAAAGAACCTTTCAATGTTTGAAAGCGTCTGCTCGTGGTCAGCCGCCGAATACGCCGCCGCGGCATCGCGCGGCAGGACGACATAGTAATCCCGGACGAACGCTTCCCTCGCGGTAGTTTCCACGCAGACATTGGAGACGACCCCCGTCGTGATCACGGTGCGTATGCCGTTGGCGCGAAGAATGGTATCGAGGTTCGTGTTGTGGAAGCCGCTGTAGCGGTGCTTTGAGACCACGGCTTCGGTTTCCAGCGGGCGAACGTCGCCGTGAAAATCGCCGCCCCACGAATCCGGTCCGCAAACAGGGATTGTGGTGTAACCGCCATTGCGTTTGCGCATGGCCTGTTCGAGCCATGAGTCGGAAAGATATAAATTCTGCTCGGTGGTGTAAATATTTCTGACAAAGACGACCAGCACACCGGCCTTCCGGGCCGCGTTGATGAGTTCAGGAAGCCGTTCGGACAGTTTTTTCGCTTCCGTTGTATCCCGTCCGTCCTTGGAGATCAGTCCGCCGTCGGCGATGAAGTCGTTTTGCATGTCGATGACAAGCAATGCGCAGTGGGACGGATTCACCTTCTCCCGCATCGTCTTGAGCAGTTCGACATGTGTAAGGCGACCCGCGGCCTCCAGATATTTCGCTGCGTTGCTCATGTTCAACCCGTTCATAAGAAAGATGGAACGTCATAAAAGCACTGCGGAGAGATAAATATCAAGCTTGTCATACAAAGCATTGTCAGATTAAGTTTCGGCTAAAAAATGGCTTGGGGAAAGGATTTTCCGGTCATGAGGCGGTCGCTCGCCGACCGGTGTCCTGAGCGGCTGAAACTCTCCGGCGAGGACACCGGCTACGTCGGTAGCTGGCCGTCTTTTTGGCGAGTCCAGCACGATTCTTGCCGACATCGCCAAGCAGCAAAAGCAACTCGACATGTGTCGGCGACCTCCCACAGGCTGCGTATCTTCGTTACCGCCTGCGAGGCGGCATCAAGCTCCGGATCCGGTGAGGCGGCAGAAATGATATGCAGCGCGCTGAAGTGTATGTAATCACCATTGACTCGGCGTTTGCTTCGACAAACGATGGATAACCGAATACGGCAAAGGCAATGTGTCTCATGGCGGTAGCAACCTCCGAAATCAGTGAAAATGCCATCGAGCAGATCACGGCCGATCGCGGCCCACATTACGAGCCGTTCGGCTGGCATCATTGGCCGGAGCATCCCTGGCTTGCTTATCAATTCCGCCGCGGCCTCGGCGAGACGCAGGAGGGCGGCGGCAGCGTCAGCGAGGTGATGCAGGCGGGATCGCGGATGATCCCCGGCGACCTCGAAAGCTGGCATGCCGAATGGATGCGGATTGCCGATCGCAACTGGACTCGCGGGCTCGCCGAAGAGAGGTTGGGCCACATTCGAACCGCTATGAATTGTTTCTTGCGCGCCGCAGACTATTATCGCCAGGCCGAATTTCATCTCGATCCGGATGATCCGCGCCGCCTGCCGACCTTCGAACGCATGGAGGCGTGCTCGCATAAATTCATCAGCTATCTCAATCCGCCTGGCGAGGTCGTTGAAGTCCCGTACGAGAAAGGCAAGCCGCTGTGCGGCTATTTCGTCCGCGCACCGTTCCCGGGCGACAGGCTGCCGGTGCTCATTTGCATGGGCGGGCTTGATTCCATCAAGGACGAGATGTGGTTCATGCAGGCGCGTGGCTGTCTGCAGCGCGGCATCTCGGTAATGATGATCGACGGGCCCGGGCAGGGCGGCACACTGCGCCGGCACAAGATCGTCACCCGTCCCGACACGGAAGTGCCGATCGGCAAATGCATCGATTGGCTTGCGACCCGACCCGACGTCGATCCGTCCAGGATCGCCGTTTGCGGATCGAGTCTCGGTGGCTATTACGCCGCGCGTGCCGCATGTTACGAGCCGCGGTTGGCTGCGGCGATTTCACACGGCGCGATCTGGTCGGTGCACGACATGTGGGGCACCAAGGGCGACGATTTCGGCCTGGCCATGCACATTCGCTGGGTGTTCGGCGCCAAAGCAATGCGCGAAGCTCACGACTTGATGAAGCCGTTCACCCTCAAGGGGCATCTTGAACACATGCGCTGTCCCTATCTGGTGCTGCATGGCGGCCACGACGTGTTGACGGTAACGGCTGCGCGCAGCACTTATGATTACGCGAGGGCGCATGGTGTCGATGCGACTTTGCGGGTGCTAGATCCCGAAGAAACCGGCGCCGAACACTGCCAGCACGATAATCCGACCATTGGTCAGGAAGTGCTGGCCGACTGGCTCGCCGACCGCTTCCGCATTGATCAGCGAAAGCTGCTGAACATGTCCTGGAATCCATTGCTGTGAGGCCAGCCATGAACATTGGTGTCGACCGTCCCAAGGCTGCTGTTGTCGCGATCGACCTGCATCGCGGCCATCTGGACATGGCGGCGGCGACGATGCCGACCAGCCCTGAGGCATCAGAACCGCATTTGGCTTTGTCATGAATACCGGCACGACCATGGCGCTCGACGGCCCTACCCCGCGCCAGAACAGCGTCGCATGACTGCTCGGATACTCAATCCACCAAAGAGATTTCTTTCATGAACGAGCCGATGTTTCCGCGCGACCGCTGCGATTATTCCGCCATCGTCGATCGTCCGGTGTTGCAGCTACCGGGCGGTGCTCGCATGGTGATCTGGACCATCGTCAATCTTGAGGTGTGGGACATCGCCAAGCCTATGGCGCGGCAGGTGATTCCTGCGCCCACCGGGATTCCCCTGCTGCCCGATGTGCCGAACTGGAGTTGGCACGAATATGGCATGCGCGTCGGCGTATGGCGTTTCTTCGATCTCTACAAACGCCTCGGCATCGCGCCGACGCTCTCGATCAACGCCCGCGTCTGCGAGGATTACCCGCGCGTCGCACAACAGGCCAGGGACGCCGGCTGGGAATTCATGGGACACGCCTATGAGCAGGGGCCGATCCACAAGGAACCGGATCAGAAGGCGATGATCGAGCGCTCCATGGGTGTGATCGAAAAATTTACCGGCAAGCGTCCGGTCGGCTGGCTTGGACCAGGCCTGACCCAGACTTTCGAAACCCCCGAATGTCTCGCGGAAGCCGGTGTCAAATACATTGGCGATTGGGTCTATGACGATGAGCCGACCGTGATCCGCACCGCGAAGGGACCGCTGGTAACGCTGCCCTACACGGTGGAACTGAACGATATCCCGATGATGCTGGTGCAGCATCACGGGAGCGACCACCTTCTCAAGCGCACCATCGATAGCTTCGACCGGCTGTATCAGGAGAGCAAGGAGCGTCCGAAAATCCTGTCGATCGCGATTCACCCCTACATCAGTGGCCAGCCGTTCCGGATCAAATTTCTCGAAGCGATTTACGACTACGTCAACAGGTTCGAAGGTGTAGTGCACTGGAACGGCGAACAGATCCTCGACTGGTATCTTTCGGTGGGGCCAAAGGCGCCTTAGGCGGACATCAGGGATGAGCAGCTTTCAACTCCTCAATGGATTGACCTTCGCGGCGCTGCTGTTCGTTGTGGCGAGCGGCTTTACCCTGATCTTCGGACTGTTGCGCATCGTCAATCTGGCGCACGGCGCGCTGTATCTGTTCGGCGGTTACGTCGGCTATACCATTGCGACACAGTCCGGCAGTTTCGTGCTGGGCGGCATCGGCTCCATGGCCGCAATCGCGGCGATCGGTTTTGTGCTCGATCAGGGCCTGTTGCGCTTCGTACGCGGCAACGAGCTGCGTCAGGTGCTGCTGACGCTCGGCGTCGCTTTCGTGCTTAAAGATTTGGCGCTGGTGATCTGGGGCGGCGACAGCTTCACGGTGCCGATTCCGCCAATGCTGCGCGGCGGCATGCGCGTGTTCGGCGTGTTTTACCCGACCTATCGGCTGTTCGTGCTGCTCACCGGGCTGGTCGTGTTCGCAGCACTGTGGCTGCTGCTCAATCACACCCGGCTCGGCGCGCTGATCCGGGCTGGCGTCGACGACGCCGAGATGGTGGAGGCTTCCGGCGTCAATATTCGCCGGGTGTTCCTGGTCACTTTCCTGCTCGGCTCGGCGCTGGCCGGCCTCGGCGGGTTGATGGGGGGCGCATTCCTGTCGCTATATCCTTCGGCCGATGCCGAGATACTGGTGTTCAGCCTCGCCGTCGTCATCATCGGGGGGCGCGGCAGCCTTATCGGCGTCGGCGTCGGCAGCCTGCTGGTCGGGTTTCTGAACACGCTCGGCCAGGTCATGTTTCCCGAACTCGCGTATTTCGTGATCTTCGGTCCGATGGCGGTGCTGCTGGCGTTCCGCCCGCTCGGCCTGTTTGGAAGGGCGACATGACCGCGGTGCAAGGCAAGTCCGCTCCTCCGCGCTCTGCCGGCATGGCCCGGGGCGCCGCGCCGATCGCCGCAATCGTTGTCGCCGCGGCGGCGGCACTGCCGCTGGTGCTGTCGAGCTATCAGGTGGGCTTGGCGACCGAGGTGCTGATCTTCGGTATTCTGGCGATGTCGATCGATATTCTCGGCGGCTTTGCAGGTCGGACCTCGCTCGGCCATGGCGCCATCTTCGGCGTATCCACCTACGTGGTGGTTTACGCCACCGCCCAGGCCGGGTTGCCGCCGGCAGCCGCGTTTGCGTTCGGTGTCCTTGCAGCTACCTTGATCGCGGCGATTTTTGCGCTTCTCGCGGTGCGTACTTCCGGCGTCTATTTCCTGTTGCTGACCTTGGCACTCGGCATGATCGTGTGGGGAATTTGCCTGCGTTGGACCCAGGTGACCGGCGGCGAGAACGGCATGCGTGGCGATGTCCGCCCGGCATTGCTGCTGACCCACAGCGGGTTCTATTGGGCGGTGCTGGCGGCGGCAACGATTGTGTCCTATGCGATGTGGCGTTTCGTACGTTCGCCCTTTGGCCTGACATTGCGGGGCATCCGCGACAGCGAAAGCCGGATGCGCAGCCTTGGCTATAACGTTCCGCTGCATCTATTCATCGGCTTTACGGTATCCGGCTTCTTTGCGGGAATAGCCGGCGCGCTCTATGCCATGTTCAACAATTTCGTCAGCCCATCGACGGTGGCGCTGGCGCAGTCGGTCGAAGGTGTGCTGATGATGATCGCGGGTGGCGTCGGCACGCTGTTCGGTGCCTTTGTCGGGGCGGCCGCAATCATCGCGCTGGAGAATCTCGTGAGTGCCTATACCGAGCGCTGGCAGATGGTGCTTGGCATCACCTTCATCTTGATCATGGTCTTTGCTCCCGAGGGCATGATCGGCAAGCTGCGCGTCATCCTGGCGCACAAGATGCGTTGATCGAATGCTTCGCGAAAGGACGTTGTTATGGACCGCAGGCAGTTTCTAAAGACCACCGCCGCAGCGCTCGCGACCGCAGGTGCCGGCGTAGCGCCCTGGCGCGCCGCCCGAGCGCAGACCGATCCGATCAAGATAGGCCTGTTGGCGCCGCTCACCGGCGTCGTCGCCTCCGGCGGCAAAGAGATGGTCGAAGGCGTGCAATTCTATCTGGATCAGGTGAAGAACCAGATCGCCGGCCGCAAGGTCGAACTGGTGATCGAGGACGACGCTTCCAATCCGGACACCGCGCTGCAGAAGGCACGCCGGCTCGTCGAGCAGGCCAACTGCCACATGCTGATCGGCGATCTGCTCGCCAACACCGGTCTTGCAGTCACCAATTATGTCAAAGGCACCGGCACGCCGTACTTCATTCCGATCATCGCCGCCGACGACCTCACCCAACGTGCGCGCATCAAGAATGTCATTCGCATCGCCGGTTACAGCGCCAGCGAATTTACCCACCCGCTCGGCGATTGGGCGCTGAAACAGGGCTACAAGAAGATCGCCACCATCAGCCAGGACTATACCTTTGGTCATGAACAGTGCGGGGGTCTCGCCCAGGTCTTCACCGAAGGCGGCGGCGAAATCGTGCAGCAGTTCTGGCATCCTCTCAACACCGCGGACTTCAGCCCCTATCTCGGCCAGCTTGCTGATCTCAAGATCGATGCGATCTTCGCGATGGAAACTGGCGCGGACTCTACGCGCTTCATTCAGCAATATGCCGGTTTCGGGCTCAAGGCGCAGACCCCGCTGCTGGCTAGCATGAACGCCACCGACCAGTCGGTGATCCGTACCCTGGGCGAGGAATGCGAGGGCCTCATTGCCCCGGCGCATTTTGCCGAAGGCTCGGATAATCCGGTGACCCAGAAGTTCGTCAGGGATTACGAGGCGAAATACGGCAAGATCCCGTCGTTGTATGGTTTCTCGATGTACTCGGGCGTGATGTGGGTGGCTGCGGCGCTCGAAAAAATGGATGGCAAGGTTGAGGACCGCGAGGCGTTCATCGACACCGTGCTCAAGACCGAACTCGACGGCTCGCCGCTCGGCAAGAGCGTCAAACTCGATGCTTACGGCAATCCGATCTACGACGTTTACATCCGCAAGGTAGTGAAACGTGCCGATGGCAAGTTCTGGAACGTGCCGCTCACGACTTATCCGAATGTCTCGCAGTTCTGGAGATACGATCCGGAAGCCTATATGAAGCAGCCGCCCTATTCGCGGACCTACCAGGGCATCAAGAAAACCTGAGCCGATATCGCCGGCAGGACGCGGCCGTTTGCAGCCCGCGTCCTGCTCATCATTGCCGCCTTGCCGGACGGAGCCGATTGGCATTTCGCCCGGCAATGCCCTACCGAAGACGATTGTGTCCGAGCCGATCCTGACGTTGACAGATGTGGTGGTTGCGTTCGACGCGCTCCGTGCCGTCGATGGTGTCAGCCTGACCGTGCCGCGCGGTCAGCGTCGCGCCATCATCGGCCCGAACGGCGCCGGCAAGACCACGCTGTTCAACGCCATCGCTGGCGCAGTGCCAGCGACCAGCGGCTCGATCAGCTTCGAGGGACGCAACATTACCCGGCTGCCGCCGCATCGGCGGGCGCGGCTCGGAATCGCCAGGACATTCCAGATCACCAATCTATTTCCAACGCTGAGCGTACATGACAACATGGTGCTGGCGCTGCGCGGACTGTCGTCGCGAAAATTTTCGCTGTTTGGCTGGCCGGATACCAGTTCCGCCGAGGCGGAGCGCATCGCCGCGGCGCTCGGTGCCGCGCGCATCGAGGCACGTGCCGACGTCACCGTAAGGGAATTGTCCTATGGCGAGCAGCGCCAGCTCGAGATTGCGCTGTCGCTGGTTGCCACGCCGACCATGCTGCTGCTCGACGAGCCGGCCGCCGGCCTATCGCCGTCGGAGCGCTCGATGGTCGCGGACATCATCGTTTCGCTCGACCGCGATATCACCGTGGTGTTGATCGAGCATGACATGGATCTGGCGCTCGGAATTGTCGACTTTGTCACCTGCATGTTCGAGGGCCGCATTCTGGTAGAGGAGTCACCGGAGCACATTCGCCGCAACCCGAAGGTCCAGGAAGTCTATCTGGGGAAGCCGCGTCATGCTTGAGGTGCGTGATCTGCACAGTGGCTATGGTGAGGCTGTCGTCGTTCGCGGCGTCTCGCTTGATGTCGGGGCCGGCGAAATTGTCGCGCTGCTTGGCCGTAACGGCATGGGCAAGACCACCTTGATCCGCTCCATCATGGGTTTGACGCCGCCGCGGATACGTTCGGGCTCGATCACCTGGCACGATGAGAACCTGATCGGGTTGCGGCCGCTCGAGATTGCCAACCGCAAAATCGCGATCGTGCCGCAGGGACGGCGGCTCTTTCCGTCGCTGACGGTCATGGAGCATTTGACCATGCTGAAGAGCGCGCGCGCCAGGGAGGGCTGGACGGTCGACCGCGTGTTCGGAATTTTCCCACGCCTTGCGCAGCGGCGGCATCATCGTGGGACACAATTGTCCGGCGGCGAGCGCGGCATGCTCGCGGTCGGCCGCGCGCTGATGATCGATCCACAACTGATCCTGATGGACGAGCCGTCGGAAGGTCTCGCGCCTGTCATGGTGCAGCATCTCGAGGAAATCATCCTCGATCTCAAACGCGAGGGACTATCGATCCTGTTGATCGAGCAAAATCTATACAGCGCTCTGGCGGTCGCCGATCGCGTCTACATCCTGGAGACGGGGCAGGTGGTGCACCAGGGAGATGCCAGGGAACTGGCGCAGCAGACCGAGCTGTTGTTCCGGCGCCTTGGCGTCTAACGGGGGCCTAACCGGGTGAGAGAATGTCCAGGCGCCCGACCAAGACGCTGTTCGTATAATAAGCGGTTACGGAACCTCTGCAATCGATCGCGTTTTGTGCAATCCAAAATCTGATTCTGGAACTCCGAGCGGACATGCCGCGGCCGGGCAGGGACGTCTGCTAATGAAAGAGCGCGAGATACCGAGCGTTCAGCGCTTGGTTTCATAGTAGCGCAACATGTTCTTGGCCGCGATCGCCGTCTCCGAACGCCGACCAAAGAAATATACTCCGCTCGCTGCATCTGACTTGGGGCCACCTTTTGCAAAGCGATCGATGAATCTTATCCAGAAGAAAGGCAGCGTGGCCAGCGTAGCCAGATGAGTACTCAGCCCAAGTGACAAGGCGACGTGGCGAATCGCCCAGACAAAAGACATTCCGGCACCTCCAACAGGCCCCGAGTCGATTTCTTCAAAATAGCGAAATAGCCAGCGATGGCCGCTGAGTGTGAAGCGCATGAAATCGTAGGCCTGTTCGTGCACCTGTTGCATGAACGGCGTGTCCGCATAAACAATTCCCCCAGGTTTGAGAACCCGGTGAATCTCGGCAACCACGGCGAAAGGATCGAGCACGTGTTCAAGCACTGCCTGTATCCAAACCCCGTCGAATACGGCATCCCGGAAGGGTAAGAAATGGCCGTCGGCGACAATGTCGGTATTCGGCGACGCATAAACGTCCGTCCCGACGATCTGAATATTTGGATCAGCGTAGAGAGCATCCGCGCCGGCACCGATCGCACCTCCGCCAATTACCAGCAGGACCGGTTGAAGCGATTGATTGGTCATTCGGACGATCATCTCGTTCGACTTCGAAGGCGTCACCGGATTATCTCCGGTCAGCAGCCGCCGGAATCGGATCGCGAGCCCTTTGCCCGTATCGTCGCGCTTAAATACCGATCCACGATCGTCACCGTAGGCAGACCTGTCGAAGATACTATGCTCAAAATCGATAAGAACTGGCTGTCCGGAGGCCCGCGGAAAGCCCTCACGCGAATAAGCGCAATCCGAATTAAAGCATCGAATTGGACTCTCTTTCCAATGCAGCGTCGACCGACACCTCGGGCAACAGACAAGCGTGTCTATATCGATCAAAAGTCAAACTCGCATAAAATGACAATCGCTAACTCAATCGTCTCTTGCGATGCCTCTTTGCTGTAGATTGCCGCGCCCGCGTTCTAACGGAGTTTGATGAAATGAATATATAGGCCTTCACACCTTCGACACTCGTTCCTTGTCGCTGATGCGTCTGCGCATCTACGGGAGTTCGGTCATCGAGGATCCGTGCCGTGGTGTCACCTCGCGGGAGGATTTGGTCCGATCCATCCATTCATTCAGCGCACGTCCAGGTGAATCTGACCTGAAAGAAAATCGCCACTACCAATAGTCCGGGATGGAGTTCAAAAGAAGAATATACGAGAAAAGCGACAAGGGCGGCAGCGTCCAGGGTGATCGCTACCCCCCAAGGGTTAGAAGCGCGGCTCGGCTCACCAGGTCATTAGGCGGATTTTGGTACGGTCATTTCCCCTTCGTTTCCGACCGGTAATGCATGGGATCGCGTCCTGAAGGCGAGAGCTCATGCGCAACCGCGCAGAGCGCTGCTCGCGTGAGAGTGACGGTTACGGGATTAGGATTGTGGTCAAGCGCCGCTCCGGTGATTTCAAGCTGTCTTGGCAAACATTGTCAGGACGCCGTCGGCGATGTTGACAGCGACGACTTGTGACGAACGCAGGCCCTTGGCCTTAAGCGCGGCCGTCGCCGCCGGTGTCTCGTCAATGGACTTCCGAAGCGACTGTATATCTTCCTCGCTGGTGTGTGCGATGATGTCATCGAGCTTCGATCGCGCCGTTGGTTTGAGGTCCTTGATGTCGACGACCTCTATGCTGCGTATGACCGTTCTGGACTCAGCAGGCGGTGTTGTCTCGGATTGCGGGGGTGCTCCTTGAGCCTGCGCGAAGGCCGACGTCCCGAGGAGCCAGACGGTCGCGACGATGGCGGCGGCTGTAAAAATGCGCATGGCCATTCCTTTCTGCTCTGATAAGTCAAAGATTGATATCGACGAAATTTGGCTAGTGTCTGATTCTCATGTGGCCATTCAGTGAAGTCAGTGAGGCTGCAATGCGTCGAACGTTTTGGCCAGCCGGCCTGCGCGTATCCATGCGCGGAAGGAACTGACTAGCGTGATCAATTCCTCAGCATTTTGCGAGCGGGACGGCCTGATGTTGGAATAACCCGGTGGTCTTGAGGCCACTGGCCGATCCTGGACGAAGGTAGCCCGCGTCCATGAAGGAAGCGCGAATTGAGAGCGCTGCAAACCGCTGTGTCGAACGGCTACAAACGCGGCAAATGGCGCAGGTGGCGGCCTCACACTGTTGTCGGGCCGCGATTCAGAAGCCGAGAAATGGCCGTTACGATCCGCGCTGGCGCGAACGGCTTTTCCAGGAGGATGCTATTGGGCACGCCCCGCAAAGCCCATTGATCGGCAGCTACCCCAGTCATGTAGACGATGGGAAAGGCCGGGTCTCTTTCTCTGACTTGGCTCGCGACTTCCCAACCGCTCAGTCTTCCCTTTAAGCTAACATCGGTAACGAGCGCCTTGTATTCTTTGGTTCCGCTCTTGAACAAGGTCAGCGCTTCTTCGGCCGAGGAGAGAATATCGGCCCCGAAGCCGCCTTTGGCCAGGACCTCTTCTACAATTCCCTGCAGCGGATACTCGTCCTCAATGACAAGAATAAGAGGCAACTCGGACCCGCTTCTGACGGAGGCCGCCTCACCGATCGAAGCCACGAGACTTTCTGTCTCATAGCATGTTGGACACTCGAAGGTGCGTAACTCGAGTCCCGGCCTGTCGGGCTCGATGACGCGCAATGGCATCATCGCTCCGCATTTCCTACATGGGTGCTGTTTGATTGCGTCAGCTAACTTTGAATTGCCATGTAATTCCATACCCTCGACCATGGAGTGGATTTGTGCAAATCCTGTGATCGCAAAGTGACAGATGTAAGTGTCGCAATCACAAAGTGAGCACGCAGCGATCGGGAAGAGGGTGAACTGTCAAAACAGTCTATTGAATGTCTGACCGCCGCCATACTGCGATGACCCGTCCCGTGATCGGATCATCGTCCTCATGCAGCGTTTCGAGGGGCGATGGGAGACTAAAAGGAGGCGCGCACAGGTTGATATGGCGGACCTGCCCAAATTTTATGTCGGCGTTCCGTTGGGCATTGGGATAGGTCGTCGCCAATAGATAGCGAATCGGCGATCGTCGGAATTGATCCAGGGCGGTCCAGATGGCCTCGTCAGGAAAATGGATCATGAGATCGCGCGCCAGCCATGCATCGACGTCTGGAAGAGGATCGCTCAGGACATTAAACTCCATGAACTCGATACCGGGATGCTTGCGGCGGTTCTCACCGATGAGATCGTGGACGATGTCAGCGCCGATATATTTGAAGCCCGGCGGCCAATCAACATGTTGCATCCAATTGAAGTCGCCACATGGAGCGTCCAGTAGCGAGCGGAGAGAGAGGCGGCGCGCAAAATCGGAAAGGTTTCCTCTGATCGATTGCGTTCGCTTTAGTTCGGCGCCCCAGCCGCTGCGGCTTTCGTCATTGTTCCACCAGTTCTTTTTGAAGATATTTGTGAAGACTTCCTTGGGGTCTCCGGCACCCAGGCTGTCCACGGTCATTTTTTCGTTGATGATCGAGCGCAATCTGCGCGGCGTATTATCGCGGATTGAACGATATAACCGTGGCGTACGCCTCTTGAACAGCAACGCAGCATCGGTAACTGTCTTCGAAAGCCCCATGCCGCGCTCCCACCCAACCAAGTGCGCGTGATATTCACGCCGCCGTCCCATGAAGGATATTGATGCACAAGAAACCATATCTAAAAAACGTTTGTATGTTCTCAACTTGGCGAAACGGCGGCCCGTCCATGGCGTGGCTTGATCGGCAGATCAATTTTGCGGCGCAGGTGTACGATCGCAACTGATCGTGCCGTTACCATCCCAGGTTCCATCGCGAAAATCTGATTTACCGCACCACACATTCCAAACATTTTTCCGCGAAGAAGTGATCGAACCGGCGATCGGATACCGTCAAGCTGATGGCGGCGGGATCGCCAACATTGGTGCCCCATCATGCATGTCGCTGTTTCGCGCCGCCGTCTGTTGCGAATGGCCGCCGCGGGTATCGCCGCTGGCAGCGGTCGGGTCAAGGCGGATGCTCCGCCGGCAAGTCTAAGTGCGATTGCCGCTGCCAACGGCTATTTATTCGGCGCTGCTGCGGCGGAGGTGATTGATTCCGACCCGGCGTATCGCGATCTCTACATCACCCAGACAAAACTTATCACGACGGATGTTGCGCTGAAGATCGGAAGGATTGCCCCGCAACCCGGCCCCAAGCATTTCGAAACGGCGGACAGGTTGCTTGCATTTTGCGCCTCCCAGGGAATTGCGATGCGGGGTCATTGCCTGATGTGGAATGAATGGGTGCCGGACTGGATCAAAGCCATGTCCACCGCCGAGCGACGGAAATACTTCGATGCCTATATCGACGAAGTGGTCGCCCGCTATTCCGGCATGCTGCAATCCTGGGACGTCGTCAATGAGCCGTTCTGGCCTGGACACAATGCGCCCGGCGGCTTTCGGCTAGGCCCCTGGTATGACGCGTTCGGCACGGACTACATTCGACGGGCTTTCCAACGCGCCGCGCAGGTCGATGGTAAAACCCCGCTGGTGCTCAACGAAGCGCAAACCGAGCGCGACGACGACCTCGGATTGGCGGTTCGTCGCGGCCTTTTGCGGCTTGTCGCCGATCTGAAGAATGCCGGGATCAAGTTGGACGTGGTTGGCCTGCAGGGGCATTTGCAGCCGCAATACCCGCATGACCCGGCTCGATTCAGCGATTTTCTTCACTCGCTGGCGGCGCTGGGCGTCGATATCTACATCACCGAGTTCGACGTTTGTGACGACGTCTTTCCCGAAGATATCGCAGCGCGCGATCAGGCCGTTGCCAGAACGGCGCAGCAATTCCTCGAAAATGCGCTAAGCCATCCGGCGGTCAAGGCGGTCATCACCTGGGAGCTGGCCGACAAATACACTTTCTACAAAGGCCTCGCGCGGCAGAAGGATCCGACGGCCACGCGGCTTCCCAGGCCGCTTCCCTATGACGAACGGCTGCAGCGCAAACCGATGTGGTACGCCATGGCGCGAAGTTTCGAAAGCACGCGGCGGCCTGACGCCCGTACCGGCGGTCAGGCTCGCTAGAGCGTATGCCGCGAGAGAATTGATTGGTACTTGCCACTGGCGCTGGGGCTCGCAGAGGCCGCGGCGCGACGCTGTTCGCGCGGCAGCAACAGTGTGACGAGAATGACAAATTGTGCGAGCTGGATGCTCTTCGACGAGAAACTCACTGAACTCGCGGCAACCATCAGAATGAGCAGCATGACCGCCCATGCGCCGCCGCTTACGCGCCGCAGTATTTCGGCAAAAAAGCACATCAACCCGATCGTGAGCAGCGCGGTATGCACGATACCGAACTGGACGGCGCAGGAAATCCAGAAATTCTCGATGCCATAATTGAGGCCAAGCTGCGTCTGCAGCGCGGCCACCCGCGCCGGGTCGGGGCCGAGAACCAGTTCGTGCCAGTCGAAATGCGACAGCAGGTCGAAGGTGGCATAGCGCGCCAGCGTGCTGCCCTTGTCCGATGAAAAGCGCAGCAGCATCTTGTTGAATACGCCGGATTCCGACGCGGCAAAAATGCCGGCGGCGGCGACAAACAACAAGCTTATTCCGGCGATCACCGCCGGAAGCGTGGTGCGTTTGCCGCGTATCAGCCGTAAGATCTCAAGTAGCGCAATGCCGCCGATGATCGTCAACACCGTGATCAGCGCGGTTCGTCCGCCGAACGCCATCAGCGATCCCAGGCAAAATGCGATCAATGGCAGCCGCAACACAACCGGAGGGCAAAGTGCTGGCCGGACAATGAGTGCCAGCACGTATGCTGCAACGACCCCGGATGCGTCCAGTGGGTGGCCGAGGAGGGCGGAGGAGCGCCATTCGTCCGCGACAACCACGCTGCTGCCGAGGGTCAGCGGAATCAGCCGGTGTCCGGAAAAATATTCGTAATACCCAAGCACGATGTTCAGCAGGATCGTGACGTGGATCGCCCGAAGCAGCGGCTTCCGCTGTACGGCCGGGAGGCGCCAAATAACCAAACAGATCACGACGGGCAGCAGGAACGTGTCGATGATGACGGTAAATGGACGCTCCAGCGCGAACATCTGAACCAGCAGGGCGAGCCAGCAGAACAGGTAGATCAGCACGAGCCTGGCTTCAGACAATGCCCGGTTGATTTCGCCCACGGGATCGCCGTTCCGGATCAGCAGCAAGAGCCACGCGAGGAACGCCGCATAGGTCGCCGGGTGCATTTTTTCGTAGAAATTGCCGCCGGTGCTCAGATAGTGAATATTCCACTCGGTCAGCAGCGCCGGCGGAATCGTGAATGCCGTGACAATCGCGAGCAGCATCAGTCCGGTAATGACCCGGTCGATAGTGCTGACGGCGTTGGCGGAACGGTGATCATGCGGCGGTTGGCGCGCGTTTGACATCGTGGAATAACCGCCGCGATGGCGCGATAGCCTTACGATCGATCCAGATTGGATCATCGGTCGGGGTCGCATCACCGCGCCGGTCCCGGGATCAGCTTGGTCGCGCCGTAAGGCTTGAGATAGGCCGAGCTGCGGTAATAGTCGTAGAATCGCAGCCGGCTCAGATCGACCTGCGTCAGAACCGTTCCGAGCAGCCGGTCATAGACCGGCGAGAGCAGGTTGATCGTATGGGAGACGACCTCCCGTGGCGTTTGGTCCCATGCCACCGCGAGCACGATGCGGTCGGCGAGTTCGGCCAGCGCGCGGCCGTCGACCAGCGGGACCAGCGGCGGCGAATCGATGATAATGACCTCATAATGCCGGCGGAGATGATCGAGCAGATCGACGATCTGCTCCGAGAACATCAGTTCGGTGATGGTGTCGGTATCGAGACCGGCGATCTCCGGCGAAGGGAGTATCGACAGTCCGGTGCTGCGATCCAGCAGGCGTGCGCGTCCCAGCGGCACTTGTCCGGTCGCAACATGGATCAGGCCGGCATCGGCATGCGGACACAGCGCGCGCGTCAACCCGGGATTGCGAAGGTCGCCGTCAACCAGGATGGTGTTGATCCCCAGTGTGGCGAGGGATAGCGCGAGATTGGAGGCAAGCGTCGTCTTGCCTTCGCTGTCGAGGGCCGAAGTGACCAGCACGACCTTGGTAGGTTCCACCCGAAGCGAGCGCTGGATCGTAAGACGAATGGCGCGTATCGCCTCGGCGAAGAACGTGCCGGGCTCTTCGATCGCGTAACGCATCAGCGGCGGCTGCAGCGATGGTGGCAGTAGTCCTGCCGTTTCGGGGTTGTAGCGGCCAAGTTCGCTCCGCCCGCGCCGGGCCCGGCCGGCCAGTTCGCGCGTATTGATCCGGGGCAGGGCGGCCAGCGCCGGAGCGCCTGAAATTGCCTCCACCTGCTCGAGCGTTTTCACCCGGCTGTCGAGATAGTCCACGACAAACGCGGAAACGGCGCCGGCGCCGAGGCCGAGGAGCAAGGCCAGTCCAAGGATAAGCGAGGTCTTGGGAGCAGACGGCGCAAGCGGCACGCCGGCCTTTGTGACGATGTGAGAGTCGGGCATGTCCAGACTCTCCTGCGACGTCGTTTCCTTGGCGCGGGCCAGGTAGGATTCGTAGAGCGTGCGGTTGGCCTCGGCCTCGCGTTGCAGCTCATGCAAGCGCACCTGGGCCGGGCCCGAAGAAGTCGACACGCCCTTGAGTTTGTCGAGACTGTCCTGCAGCGACGCTTCGCGGGACCGGGCCACGCCATAATCGTGCCGCGTACTCTGCACGATGCGCTGAATCTCCTCGTTGATAAGACGCTGGGTGTCGTGCAATTGTGCGTGCACGTTGGCGACCAGCGGATGCCGCGGTCCGTATTTGCTCAACAAGTCGGCTTCGCTCTTGACGATATCGGCGTATTGGGCCCGCAACTTGGAGACCGTGTCCGAAGATACGGCCGCGTTGATGCCGCCGGGATCGCCACCGGTCCTGGCGAGTTCCTGAACCTGGTCGAATTTCGCGCGCGCCTCGGCGGTCTGTACCCGAGCCGCGATCAGCTGGTTGTTGAGATCGGTGAGCTGCTGATCGTTGACCGTCACGCCCTGCGACACGGCGAGATTGTTGGCGGCGCGAAAATCTTCCACGGCCTGCTCCGATGCGACCACGCGTGACTTCAATGCATCGATCTGGCCATTGAACCAGCCGGCTGCGGTTCGCGTCGCATCGTTCTTGGCGCGTACCTGCTCTTCGAAATACCCGTCGGCAACGGCATTGGCGATGGTTGCGGCTTTCGACGGCGATTCCGCATTGACGTTGATATCTATGAGGAAGGTGGTGCCCTGGCGATTGACCTTCATGCGATGCTGAAGAATATCCACCGCTCTCGCTCGCGCGGCATCCTCGGCGCTGGCATCCGCGACCGGATGATTGCTTCTGAATAACTGCTTCACCGGGTCTAATATTCCGGGCGCCGGGACAAACTCGGGGTCGTCGGTCAATTTCAGTTTGTCCACGACGCGCTGCAGGATCGCAAGCGACTGGATCAGCAGCGCCTGACTCTCGATGGTCGCGTCATCCGTCGTGAACGTCGGCATCGCCGACTGGTTGGTCTCGACGACGCTGGCACGATGGGGATCGACGAAAACGGTGGCGGTCGCGGTATACATCGTTCTGGCGGCCATGATGTAGATGGCTGCCAGCGTGAACAGGATGAACGGCGACAGCGCGACCACCTTCCAGCGGCGGCGCAGGATGCGGGCCAGCTCGCCGAGATCGACGGTGGGATGCCGCCAGCTTTCGATCGCCGGTCCGGCCGGCTCCGCCGGCATCTGGTAGAGTTGATCAGAACTGCGCTGTAACATTGATGCCTACCACATTCTTGTCATAGCTGAAGACGGACATGTTGCTGTCCCGGGCGATGTATTGGTAATAGACACCGACTGACGCGAAGCGGTCGATCAGATATTTGACGCGAGCGTCGGTGCTGATCACCTGGTCGTTGCGCGGCTGGCCGAAAAAACGATCGGTTTCATATCCGCCGGTGGCTGATATAACGACGTTGCGAAGCAGCTCGTAATCGAAACCGACCTGTTGGGCGTTGGCGAGCACACCCGTTGAGCTGGTGTCGGCGACCTCGGTGACGAGTTGTTCGGCCTTGTAGTGGATGTCGAGCAGGCGGGTAGGACTCCAGGTCAGTGCGGCGCTATAGGACGGACCCGCGATGGTGCCGATGGTCGGATCGACGAACCGTTGCTGCACATAGCCGACGCCGAATTCGCCGCTGATAAGGTTCGTCAACTTGACGGTCACGCCCGTAAGTGCCCGATAACCGTCCGAGTTGAGCGGCTGGCCGGGAGTCCCGCGAAGGTCGCGCTGATTGCCTTCGACCGCGCTGAACCAGCCCAGCATCGGCGAGAACGCGTAATCGATCCGGCCGTGAACAGTATAGATCTGGCCGTCGCTTCCGTCCTGGTTGATGATCGTGCCGTTCTCTGCGCGCGTCGTTCCGTACTGGTAGGAATCGACACGAACCCCGACCGATGTGGTCAAGCGGTTGAATTCCTTGCGAAGTGTGAGATCGCCGGACAAGAGGTCATAGGGCGTCGGCTGCACCGCGTTGGCCGGCGAGTTGAGGGTTCCGACAGCTTGGTTCAAATGCGCCACCTGAAAGCTCGTCAGAACGGCCATATCGTGGGCGATATCGAACCAGGCGTTGCCCTTCAGGCTGGCGTTGGTTTGGTCGAGGCCGGGATTTTGACTGTAGACCGTCGACTGCTCATCCAGTTTGAGATCGATGCCGTGCTGTTCCCAAAGCGTGTGTGCATCCAGGGTCGGCTCGACCACCGCCGCGATGTCCGAACGCTTCAGGGTGTTTGAGGAAAACACGTTGCTGTCAAAAAATGCGCCGGAGATCAGCGCCGGACTGAACAACCAGGAGCCGTCGCGAATGCCGGCGGGCTCGTATCCCGGTTGCTGCCGGGATTTTACCGGCATGTCTTCCGGCGGCACTTCCTCGCGGTTTTCCTGATCGGTCAAATTCGGCAGCGGTGTCGGCTCGAAGACCCGTAGCGCGTTCCAGGGTGGAGCAACCGTCTCGGTCGTCGAAGGGATTGCCTGCGCATTCGCCGGCGACGCAAGGCCAAGCATGATCGCCGTCGCCGGCCCCGGCGCGATCTTGAAACCGTATCGCCCGATGGTATCGGCCGCACCCGCTATGCTGCAGCGCTGGGCGAGCATGTCGAATCGCGCGAATGCGAACCTGAATCTCATCATTCGCCTCTTGTTGCAGAAAGCCAATCTTGCTGGTGTCGATCGATGATGCGGGAGTCCGATCGTCGCCTCGAAAGTTGTCATCGCGTGGTGACAACAGCCTCGCCACGACTGGCGTCGACATCGCCAAACGCCTTGGTGTCGTCGGATCAGAACGCTGGTTCCCCGTTTGCAACGCAATCGACCGGAAAAAGTTTTCTGCATCGCAAAATTATCGTTCGCAAAAAGACGACACTATGGCGGCGAGCATTCATCATGTGATGGACCGGCAAGAGCCTGAGTCGAAAAGAGCGATGTGTCGCGTGCGAGAACCAATGGAGATGATTTGCCGGGAAGCATCTGCGATGCGCTTCCGCATCGCTTCGGATACAGCTGGTTCCCCTGTCCGATGCTTGCGGTAACATCGCTTACAGTGGAGGCAAATGCATGGCTCGGTGCTGACCGCCGCTCGGTTCCTTTGGAACCAGATGGAACCGATAGATCACTCGATCGCGGTCACATGCTGCCTGTGGCCGCGGACTGAAAGTGCGCCGGTGGTCCATTTCGAGAAGCCTGCGAACGAAGCCTGTCGCTCGGTATGATCACACGGCCCCGGAAGATGCGCGCCGATTTCGACTCGAAGAAGCTGCGCAGCTCCTTGGTATAGAAGCCGATCGACGGCTCCTCGTTGAATTCGAGGGCGATGATACCTCCGTCGTTGAGGACGTTGGCGTCGAGGTCGTTGAGAAAGAACTTCCACTCGTTCACGCCCCACAGGTTGTTCGTCCGGTGCCCGTTGAAGCAAATCTGATGCGCGGTAACGACATCAAATCGTCTCTCAAGCGGCACAAGTTTCTTGAAGGCCTCAATGCGCTGGCTTGTCCTCGAGAGGCCCAGGCAGCCGACCATGTCGGTGTAGAACTCATAGCCGGGCTGGTCGACGCCGTGCACCTGGTGACCAAGGAACTTGCAGCAGTACAGAAAATAACCCGCGCCGCATCCGAGATCGAGAACCGAGCCCGAACCGGACCTGTCGAGGCCGAGCTCGATGGCGCGCATCATCTTTGACCGGAGCCACGTCCGCTTGTCGAAATATTTGTAGCTGTCGTAGCCCTCAGACTGATGTTTGGCGATGACTGCCTGAAACTTGAGCTGATCGATCGAGGCGTCGGCCTTTGCGCCGAGGCTTCGTGCCCTGAGGTAGTTAGGAATATCTGACACCGAATATTGCCGGCGTCCGGCAATTGAAAATGGCATGCGGAAACTCCCTTCAGAGACGATCCTGGAATTGTGCCCGCGCAGTGTGTCGGGCTGGCGTCGTTCGTTCAAAGACATCCGTGAAGAACTCCATCCGCTTTGCAGCGGTAAGAAGGCTGCATTTTGGCGTTTTGATTTCGTGTACGTTATCGAACTCAAGAGGTTCCCTTGATCTTTCGACAGGATATCGATGATGTCGAAGACATTCGCACGATGCTCTCGATCGATTTGGTGTACAGCATCTCCTTGCGAGTCAGGAATCGCAGGGTGGCCTTTGGATTGCGATCGCAGAATTGCGAAAGGGTCGCCGCGGTTGCTGCCACACTGTCCTGTTTTGGAACCACGGCAATGCCGCCGTCTCTCAAAATATAGGCATCCCTGACATTGGCTATGGTGGAAGTCGCGATGCAGATATTGAATAGATTCTCGTAGGCTTGTGGCGGGAGCACGAGGTCACCGCCAAGACCGCCAAGCAGATATTCACGGCTTTTGCCGCAATTATCGGCACATGCCGGGCCGATAACGAGCGTCAGCAGGGCGGCAGTAGCGATCAGTCGACGAATGTGCAAGCTGCTCATGCGATTGCCACGCTGGGCTGAGCCGCCGCCTGATCGATCGCCATAGCCGGAAGTACCGTGTGCGTTCGATGGCCCGGCTGTATCAGTCCGTAAGTCTCGGCTGCGCAACGCTGCCACGACAGAGACCGCGCATGGGCCAGCGCGCCGGCTGCGAGGATTGATCGCCTGTCGCTGTCTGACGCCAGTTGCGTGATGCCTTCGGCTACGGGTTCCACGGATGGCGGGACAAGTAGCCCCGTGTCATCCGCAACAACCGCGTCGGGGACGCCGCCGATTCCAGTGGCGACACAGGGAAGGCCGCCCGCCGCGGCCTCCAGATAGACCAGTCCGAAGCCTTCGACCCGGCCCGACGTATCGGGCACGCCGGTCAGGCAAAAGAAATCGGCGGCGGCATAGATGTCGCGGATATGTTCGTTCGACAACGCTCCGAGCAGACGGATGTCGCAGTCCGACGCGTCGATATCGCGGCGCAATCGTTCGACGTAATCGGATTCGCCGTTTGGACCGATCACCAGCCATGTGACGCGCCTGCGCAGATCGTCCGGCAGACGACGGAGCGCCGAGAGCGTAAGATGATGCCCCTTGCGCCGCGTGATCCGGGCAACGGTCACCATGACGATCCCGTCGGTTGCGATTTTGTAAAGCCCGCGTGTGACCGCGCGGCCATTGCCGTGGCCGAACCAGAATTCCGAAACACCGAGACGTATGGCGTTGATTCGTCGCGCGTCGATCGAAAATCGCTCGCAGAACAGTTCTTTTGTATATCGACTGTTGGCGGCGACCTCGGTTCGTGGCCCGAATACGCCGGCGCCATGGATAGCCAAGCGCTTGAGTGGCGTCTGGGTCTCGTTGATTTCGGTGCCGTGAACCGTCATCAGCACGCGCGCCGGCGTCCGGCGCCGAGACAGCGCAACCGGGATGAAGAACGGCCAATCGGCGGCATGTACTATATCAAAACGTTGTTTCTGCACCTCGCGGCGTGCAAGCCGGATTTTGGCCGGAAGATCGCGCATCGAATGCAGGCCGCCGCGAAACCGGCTGATCTCGAAGGGCAAGGCGTGATCTTCTGCTGCGGTATTCTGGGCATAATCCGGAGCGACCACCTTCACGCGCGCGCCAAGACCGACCGCGGCACGGGCGATCTCGCGCGCATAGGTGCCAATCCCGCCCGTGATCGGCGAAAATTCACTGGTGAGCAGCAGGATGTTCACGCCGTCACCTCAATGCGTCAACGGGGCGACGGTCATGCCGCGGGCATCCTGAATCTCCTGATGATAGCGGAAGACACGTGCCAGCTGTATCCCGGGGGTAAAGGCTTCGGTCGCGCCGGCAATTTGCGACGGATCCATTTCGTTCGCGTCGATCGCATCGCGGACGTCGATGAACCGTTGCGCCAGCGCGTCCGCCATATCGTCGGTGGTACCGGCTCGTGTCACCAGATGACCGCTGATCCCATGGTGAATCACCGGTTCGAGTTGAGGCAGATGCATGGCGACGACGGGCCGGCCCACCGCGAGCGTTTCCAGAACGAAGCGTGGCATGCCCTCAAAGCCGGAAGTGAGGATGCCGGCGTGCGCACTTGCAAGGGTCAGCGCCATTCCCGCAGCGTCCTTGAAGCCGTGGCGAACGGTGATGTTCTCGATTGCGTCGAATTCGGCGAAACGATGTGGATCGCTGGTTCCGATGTAGTGAAATATGACGCTACCGTTCATCCGCTGCCGCAGGCGGTCGATCGTGCGGAACATCAGCGGCGGATCCTTGAACTCGTCCAGCCTGCCCGCGAACACCACCCGGAACGGCGATGTGCTGCCGGGAAATGGCTGCGGCCGAAAAATATCTGTGTTGACCCAGGTCCACAGCGTGTCGATCTTGTTCCTGCGGTGTGGATAGGTCCGTTGCAGGCGCTCCGTTATGAACGGATTAACGCAAAGGAATTTTTCGCTCATGGCGACGGCGAATCGCTCGCCTGTGTGATGGACGAACGAATATTTACGTAACAGTGAGTCCATCTGCAGGTTAGGCGATGCTCCCTCACCATGCAGCATCTGGATGAACGGCAGCCGCAACACTGCCGGAAGCCAGGAAAATTCCACGCGACGCAGATCGATCGAACATCGCCTTGCGCGGATCAGCTTCGCAATGGGACCAAAATGGCGCAGGAGCGCCAGAAAAAATTGTCCGGTCAGGGACGCGCGAATGCTGCGCGCCGCCTCCCGCGCCTGCATGTCGGAATAGCGTAGAATGGGAAGGAAATCGAAGCTGCGGCCCCGAAAGGTCAATTTGTGGATTTCGCCGAGTGCCAGATCGCCCGCGGCATCCACACCAATGAAGAGAAGGTCTGTATCCGCGGGATGGAAGGTGATGAAATCGCGGATATAGGTCTCCAGGCCGCCGATCTTTTCGCCGCGCGGATCGAACGGATGAATAAGGCAAATCTGGTATCTGGGGCGGATGCGATGGACGTTTCGCGCACGCTGCGCCAAGGTCAATGTGGAAGTCATGCGGCTCTCCTGATCCGGGCGTCGACAATCTGCGGAAACGTGCGCGCCACCAGTCCGGGAACGACCGCCGCGCAGCGCGCATAGCGGGGGCCGAGGCGCCGCGGGTCGCGGATTATCCGCCATGCCCATTCGATCCCGTATTTCCGGGCCACGGCAGGGGCGCGCGTCTGTGTTCCCGCAATGAAATCAAGCGCGGCTCCGATGCAAAGCAGTCCGGTTCCATCAAGCTCGTCGAGGCAGCGCGCCGCAAACAGTTCCTGACGCGGAGCGCCGAGCGCGACGAAACAGAGCTTCGCGCCGGAGACGCGAATTTTTCGAATCGCAACGTCTGCTTCCTCGGAACAGGCATCGAAATTGGAACCCGGGGCATAGCAACCTGCGACCTTGAGGCCCTTGTATCGCCGGGACAGCCGTCTTGCCGCCGTCGCGAGGGTACGATCGCTGGAACCGAGCAGGAATATGGGCAGGCCGTTTCTCCCTGCCTCCTGACAAAGAGGCTCGACAAGATCGGCTCCGGTGGTGCGTTCGATGCGTGTGCCCAGCAGACGGCTCAACATCACAATCGGAAAACCATCGGCCGTGACAAATCTGGCACGATGATATGCCGCCAGGAAGTCAGGGCGCTGTTGCAACTTCACCACATGGTCGAGATTGAGGGTACAAACGCTGAAATTTTCGCCGTTATGTGCCGCGGACACGATCGACGTGACGGCATCGGCCAGCGTGGGAACATTGATGACGACTCCGTTGACGTTGAGATTTCGTTGCTGCGTATGTGCGTCCGACATGCCGATCTCCAGATGACGATGGTGGTCGAGGTAGGCACGCACAAGAAGCCAACCACGCGCCCATCGCGTTGAGGATGGACACCGACGTTTCGAAAAGTTCCTTCCTCGACGAACGTGCACGTAACCGAATTATTTCGACGCAACGATGGACTCTTCACGACATAACGGGGACGCGGTCACTCACTGACGGAGAGCTGTCATGCGCGTATCGTCGTCAACCGCAATGCGCCTGCACCTCACGTCGGCACGACAATTGCTGCGCACGCAAGTTCCATGCTGCGCGAAGGAAGATCTGCTGCAAATTTGTGCGGCGATGAAAGACCACGGCGAAAGCGTGGCGGCGTTTGCGCCCGCTCAAGATTCGGATTGCCGCGGGCGCAGGAACGTTCTCAACAGCAAAGGTGCGTATTCCGCCGCGAGGACGGCAACGTAAATTGTGGCGCCAGCCGTGATATGTGCCGCGAGGATAACCAGCGAGGAAGCTTCCGGCATCTGGCCGAGCAGGGCCACCATCGCGAGCGTCGCCAATGCGATCCGGGCGAGATGCCGGACCGGCAGACTGAGATCGAATTGTGAAAAGCCGATTGCAAAACTAACGGCTGTTGCCGCAAGCGCGGCCAGAACCGTCGCGCCCGCAGCTCCGACAAGGCCCCAGTATCTGATGCATACAGCGCTGAGAACAACGGTGACAACCGCATCGATCGCGGCGACGACAACCATGAGCCGGGTGCGGCTGTGCAGCAGAAATACCTGATCGCCGAAATGGGCGCGCAGGTTCCGGATAGCACCGGCCAGAATGGACAGCGGGAGGACGGCGAGCGTCACCTGCTGGAATGGCGCCGCGATCAGCAAATGAACGATCTCTGCGCGGAGCATGAAGATGCCGACCACGCTCGGCGCCAGGATCGCGATCAGAAGCGCGCTGTTGTCGGAGAGCAGGCGCATCGCGACCTTGCTGCCTTCTTGCTCCATGCTCTTGACCGCCAGAGGGAAAGCTGCGGCCGTAACCAGCATGGCAGCGACTGCGGCGGCGCGCTGGCCGAGACCGTAGCCGACCGCGAACAGGCCCGCGGCGGCGATACCGAGCATATCATTGATTATGAAGCGCGAAGCATTGAGACCGACCCAGCCAAACGTGCCACCGATGACAATCGGAATGCCGTAGAGAAGCGCATGATTGACGATTGCGCGATCGATCGGCCAGAACCAGCGGCCATAGTCCAGCTTTGGAAGGACAATGCAGATCGCGGCAAGTTGGGCGACCGCGTAACCCGCGAGCGGAAAATCAGCAGATGGGCCGAATAGTCTGATCAGGAGCAGCCCGACAAAAAATCCCGCCGACGGACCAACGATCTGCTGAACTGTATAGATCCAGATCTGATGGCTGACGCGAGCACGCTCGCCGATGTACAGATTGAGCGTACGCGTAATCACATAAGCTATGGTAATCGCCAGCAAGCCGCCATCTGCGTCGGGCGCTATCACCAGCAGGAGTATAACGACGACGGCAACGCTCTGGACAACCAGCGAGATCAGCAGAACGCCGTTTTCGGTGCGATAGAAGCGTTGCGCGTCGTCTCCGGCCTGATACCGGCCAAAAAAACGCAAGGCGTACTGTGACCACCAGGTGAGGAAGGCGATTTGCAGCAACTCATGCGTTGCGGTGACCAGGGTAATGATTCCGAGTGTGTGTTGGTCGACGAGGTGGGTCCATACGACCACGGCGATGAGCTGAAACAGCGGCCCCACGACCTGCGCGGGCAGATAGAGTACCGTATGTCGCAACAGCATGCGTCAGGCTCCCAGCCATCCGGCAACATTTGGAGGGAAAAAGTGCCGGACGAGCAGCATGGCGAGAACTACCACGGCCGCTGTTACCGTATATGTGATCGCCGTATCAGCGAGCGCTCCAAGTTGCTGCAACGCTGCGTGGTCGCGTAAAATCATGACAATGAAAATGTGCCAGAGATAGATGAAATAGCTTCCCGATCCCAGGGTGGCAAGAAAGGGAAGCCGGAAGCCAAGGACAACCAGCGTCGCGCTGAACGCTATCGCGTAGCCGAAAAAGGCCAATGAATCGTAATCGGCGGCGTCGCCGAGGCCCAACAGCCGAACCATGGCGTAGATCAGGTAAGTGACCAGCGTCACCGCCAGCATCGGCACACGCATGTTACGCAGGGTCGGGATGGCGCCGGACGAGGCGGCCAGGACCCCCAATGCAGTGAACGAAAACCAGAACGGAAAATCGCGCATGCGAGCTTCCTCGACGAGCGAATCTGAAAATCCCAGGCGAAACAGCAGCGGGTCAAGATAGCTTCCGACGATCAGACCGAGAGCGATCGAGAGCATCAGTATAATGACACGTCGCTGCTCCGGCCACCGGGCGCCAATGCCGGAGATGCGGAAGACCAGCCACAGGTAAAGCGTGCAGCCGACATAGACGAAGACGTAGTAGTAGACGAAGACGTAGGCGAGCAGGAATCGCGCGACCGTGGTAGTGATGCGAAGGTCCATCGCCGAATTATGCGACGCCATGTAGATGAAAGCGGCGGCAAACGCGATCGAGTAGGGGACCAGCGCAGCCTTCAATCGTCGGCCGAGCGGAACGCGTCCGGTGAGGCCGGTGAGATATCCCGATGCAAACAGAAACACCGGAACGCATGGCCGCAACGCCGCGTCGGCCGGTATTTGCCAGGTCGTTACGAGCGGCTGCGGGAGCGAATGAATCCCGATCACCATGAGAATGGCGATGCCGCGCATCGTATCGATGGCACCATCGCGACGCAATGCGCCAGGTTGCGTCCTTATCCTGTCCCGATGGCTCGCAATGTCTGTGGTGTCTTGCAATGGGTATCCAGAACCTTGAGATCGTTGCACCGGCCGAATGTGGTTATCGCTCGCACGAGCATTCCTCGTCAGTGTCTTTCGCTCGTTTCATCACGTAGCGCAGTCCGGGCCGACGTCCGTCGTCCGGCGAGCCGGGCAATCAGGTCGATCACCGCGTCGTGGTCGGTGGCCGCCGAAGAGTTCCAGCGCGGAAGGTTTTCGCCGGCAAGCGCGACATGGCGCGAACGCCAGTCAGGAAGCGATAAAACCCCCGCCAGTTGCTCCGCGGCTCTCGCCGGTCTGGATGAATCGATGAAAAGTCCCGAGCATCCGAGCACTTCGCGGAAGATGGGAGCATCGGGGGCCACGACCGGAAGGCCGCCATACTGGACCTCGAGCAGAGGCAAGCCAAGACCTTCGTCGTGCGATGTACAGATGAAAACGTCGGCGCCATCGAGGAGTTTTTTGACCTGCTCACCAGGTTGGTAGCCGTGCAGCGTCACCCCGGGCATGGTTTTAAGCGTTGCCCAGTCGTTACCCCAGCCCTGCCGTCCGACGATATCCAGCGTCGCGTCGAGGAACCCGCGCTCGCGCAATGCGCCGACAATGTTGGCCGCTGCGGTAAAATTCTTGCGCGGTTCAACCGTCCCCAGGGCCACCATGCGCAATGGTGAAGGTTGCGTGCTGCGTTCGCCGCGGCCGTTGGGGTGAAGGTCGAATACGTTGCGAACCGGCGGGCGGTACAGCGTGATCTCCGCATCCGGGCGGCAATGGGCTCCGAGCTTTCGTTTGGTATCGTCAGAATTTGTGAGAAAGCGAGGGTAGTGATGCAGTGCAAGCCTGAAGGGCGCCGCCATATAAAACCGGGCCTTCCGATTCAGCTCGGCCCGGCGCGACAGCAGAAAATCATCATGGATGTAGGGCAGCACGCGGGACGCGAACGGCCGCAGCAATGGACTTGGCGGAAAACCCGGACACAGCAGGATCGAGGACGTCGCGGCAAGTCGCATCGGCAGTCCGAGGGTTTGCGTCGTCACCATCTGACGGGTGCCGTGTGCGGTCACGGGTATGATGTCCAGCGGTGCAAGCGCTGCGGCGGAAAACAGTTCAATGGTGATGCGTTCGAGGCCGGTGACGCGGCGTCCGAGATGGGTATGGTCGACATAGATAGCCATGCGACGCCAGGGTCTCCGGGTGAACCGTTCGAATCGTGTTCTGGAAAATCATGTTCTAGAAATAGCGCTCGGGAATCCGGATGTTGTCGCCGGGATAGATCGGAACCGCTGCATCGAGCGAGTAGACCTCTTCGACGCTGCTGCCCGATCGCCGCAGATAGGCTTTGTTCTCGTTGGCGCGATAGGTAAATCCGCCGGCGGTCGCGACCGCGTCCATCACGGTCAGGCCGAGGCGATAGGGGTATTCGCCGCCCTTCTTGACCTCGCCGAGGATATAGAAATTACGGTAGGAGGCGACCTCGACGTTGACGCGCGGGTCGCGCACAATTCCGTGGGACAAAGCCGACGTGATCGCGCGCTCGAGCTGCTGAGTCGTCAATCCGCTGGCTCTGATATGTCCCGCGAGCGGAATCGATACATTGCCGTTGTTGTCGACTTCATATTCGCCAGTGATATCGGTCTCGCCGTAAACCTTGAGGCGAACCCTGTCATTGGGCCCGAGCACATAGTCGCCGGAAGGTGACGCGGACGCAGATTGCTGGGATTGCGGCAAGGCCTGGGATTGAGCCAAGGCTGTTGTTGGCCGGCTGCCAGTCGCTCCGACAGCCACAAGCGCAACAAGCAAGGATAAACTGACGAGACGGATCAATCCTTGAATCATGACGGCATCTCCGTACGAAAACCGATCACTATTTGACCAGCGCAGACTCTGCGCTCGAATCATAGTCGAACAAAAGCGGCAAAAAAATGTGATGGCCTCGCGCGTAACTGGCGGGATGCATGAGCGCTTCCTACAAAATAAGAATCTCTGTGCCTTCGATCGCGACACAGGTCAGGGTTCCCGTGCGCCACGCTCCCGTATCGATGTTCATCCGGTTAACACGGATATCCGGATGGGGCACCGGAGTATGTCCATGCACAATGAATTTGCCATGGTTCCGCGTCGAACGGAGGAACTCGTCGCGTATCCAGAGCAAATCATTCGGATCCTGGGAGTCGATCGGAATCGCCGGACGGATGCCGGCGTGGACGAACAGGAAGTCTCCGCAGCAAAAGCTGTTGCGGAGACATTGCAGGAACAGCCAATGCGCGCGCGGAAACACGTCAGCCAACGACCGCCGCAATTCGGTCACCGTGTTGGCCCGCGAACATGGAGAAACACCATAGGACGCGAGCGTCGGCATTGCGCCGAGCTGCAGCCAGGCATCAATTCCGCCATTACCACCAAGGAATGCTTCCAGCAGCGCTTCGTGATTGCCGCGCAGGCAAATTGCACCGTTCTGAACAAGCCGCACGGCGAGCAATTCGATGACACTCCTGGAATCCGGCCCGCGGTCGACGTAGTCGCCGAGGTAGACCTCGGTCGCGTATGGAACCGGTCTGCGCCGCCGGTCGTCTTCGATGCGCGCGATGGTCTCCTTCAAGAGGTCGGCGCGACCGTGGATGTCGCCGACGCAATAGATGCGCGTGTTCGGCGGCAATGTGGCCGTGTTCGATCGAGGTCGGACTGGGGCGCGCGCTCGCATCGTCGGTGAGTTCGACCATGGAACCGTTGCGCGGTCAAATGGCTCGCGATGCATGCGTTCGATTCCAAAATCGTTTCGAACTGCATCGTTGTCGCGCGCCGCAAATTTGCATGGCTGCACCGAGTAGAACACAGCGCAACAAATATGCAACGAGGGTCAACCGCTTTCTGCTGCAACACAATTTTTCGCGTCGCACAAATGCCGCAAGGGCAGGAGCAATTGTTCCTCGCTTTGCCGCCGCATTTTGCGCAAGAAACTAGGAAAATTTTATCGAGGTGAGATTGCCGCGCGTTTTTCGGTGACCGGAACCTCGCAGTTGCGAATGGCAGTTGCGAATGTTCGGGTCACGTTGAAGACGGTTGTCTTTGCGCAAAAGCACGCTGCGATTCGGTTTGTAATATTCCCAGGGTTCCAGCGAAGAGCGAGAGCGATGGCCTCCACTGTTACAGCTAAAACGACAACGCGGCTCGATCGCGACCGTTTCAACCGTGATCGTTTCGATCGTGACTTCGATCGTGACAATGTGACGCCGCTTCGGAAGGAGCGGCGTCACATATCGGTGCGGCCCGTGGAATATGCTGGCAGCAGCAGCGCTTACCGAAGCCGACGTCCGCGCTACGCGGCGGGAACCGAGCCGTTCGCTTCGCTGGGAAAACGGCTGTTCGACATCGCGGCGGCAAGTGCGGCTTTGCTGCTTCTAGCTCCGGTCCTGATCACGGTTGCAATTGCCATCAAGCTCGGTTCGCCGGGTCCGGTGCTGTTCCACCAATACCGGTATGGCTATCGCAACCGGTTCTTCAGAATCTACAAATTTCGCACGATGCGTACGGAAGCCTGCGACGCCACCGGCGTGAGGCAGACAGTGCAGGGCGATCCGAGGGTAACGCCGATCGGAAGGATACTTCGAAAGACCAGTCTCGATGAAATTCCCCAGCTCATCAATGTCATCAGGGGTGACATGTCCCTGGTCGGGCCGCGCCCGCACGTGCCCGGAATGCTTGCCGCACAACTGCCTTACGAAGATCTTGTGCCGTATTACTTCCAGCGCCACACGGCCCGGCCCGGGATCACCGGCCTCGCGCAGGTAAGTGGATGCCGAGGCAGCACCGCTGAGCCGTCCCGGGCGATCTCCCGGATCGAATACGATCTCGACTACATCGAGAAATGGTCGTTATGGATGGATATCACGATCATCGTTCGCACCATTCGCAGGGAATTCCTGTCCGGCAGCGGGTCCTAGTCCGACATCTATCATCGGGTCTGAGCCGACGATTCCGGCGGAGTTTCAAAACCTGATGCGAGGGTGCCGCGCACAGCACAACAAAAATCTTCGATGCGCCAACAAGGGTGACGACCATGAACGCAAAGCAAAAGACCAAAGCGCTGCTCAAGGACACATTTCCATCGATCTGGCTGCAATGGCACTTCATGCATTTTCCCAAATCGGCGGAACGGGAACTGGCGTATCTGGGCAAGATTGTGCCGAAGGACAGCGTGACCGTCGACGTCGGGGCGTATTGCGGCCTCTACACCCGGCAATTGGCGCGGCTGTCAAGACAGGTCCTTGCGTTCGAGCCCTCGCTGCAGATGGCCAGCATCCTGCGGCGGACATCGGCCGCAAACGTCAGCGTTTACGAACTGGCGCTGTCCGATCAGGCCGGCCAGGCGGAATTTTTCATTCCGCGGGATCGGGACGGCAGTTTTGTCTATGGACTGGCGTCGCTTGAGCAGCAGCCTGATTCGCCGCCGGAGGACATCATCTCGACCCATGTGCCCACCACGCGTCTCGACACTGTCATTCGTGAGGATGTCGCGTTCGTCAAAATCGACGTGGAGGGCCACGAGTTGAACGTGCTGAACGGAGCAACCGGGCTTGTCGATCGCTGCCAGCCGGTATTCCTGGTCGAGGCGGAAGAACGGCATCGCC
>Ga0116129_1000327_pt1 | contig 32230 bp, 30 predicted proteins | sample June2015DPH_17_2_FD_89732 | JGI IMG/M metagenome (GOLD analysis project Ga0116129, IMG submission 89732) | Peatland microbial communities from SPRUCE experiment site at the Marcell Experimental Forest, Minnesota, USA - June2015DPH_17_10 | ecosystem: Environmental > Terrestrial > Soil > Wetlands...
CATCCTGAGAGTCTGTGAATCTTTCGATTTGGCGGAACTCGACGCGAGTCAAGTCAAGGACTTAGGACGCTCGAAATCCGCGAAAGTCGAATAGATTCACACGCTCTGAGGTGCGCGCTCTTGCGCGCCTCGAAGGATGCGCGGCAGAGAGCTGGGCCCGTCTCCTTCGAGGCTCGCATTCGCTCGCGCCTCAGGATGACGGGTATTCTGAGGACGACGGCCTTATATGTACCACGTCAGCTCGCCCGCAGCTCCGCCTTGATCATGTCGGCGGCCTTTTCGCCGATCATGATGGTCGGTGCGTTGGTGTTGCCGCCGATCAGGGTCGGCATGATCGAAGAATCGACCACGCGCAGCCCTTCAAGGCCGTAAACCCTGAGCTTCGGATCGACCACGGCAAGGGGATCGTTGACGCCCATCTTGCAGGTGCCGACAGGGTGATAGACGGTATCGACATTCTTGCGCAGGACATCGCGGATCTGCGCGTCGGTCTCGACGCCTGCGGTAACAGTGTCGGATTTTTGCAGCGCTTTCAACGCCGGCGCATCGAGCAGGCGTTTTGTCATTTTGAATCCTGCGACCATGGTGTCGAGGTCGGATTCCTCACCGAGGAAATTGGGGTCGATCGCCGGCGACGCGAGCGGGTCGGCGCTTTGCAGCCAGACGCTGCCGCGGCTCTTCGGGCGCAGCACACAGACGTGGCAGGAAAAGCCGGTGCCCCAGCGCGGCTTGCGGCCGTGATCGGCCACCAACGCCATGCAGAAATGCAGTTGAATGTCCGGCACATCGAGGTCGGGCCGCGTCTTGAGGAAGCCGCCGCATTCGGCGACGTTGGATGTCATCGGTCCGCGCCGTTCGCGGCGATACCGGGCGATGCCCTTGAATATCCGCGCAATGCCGCCAAACGACAATCCGGCGAAATGAGCTGCATCCGAGGTGAAGCCGAATACGAAGTCCGGATGGTCCTGCAAATTCTGTCCGACGCCGGGCAGGTGATGAACCGCTGCAATGCCGTGTTTGCCGAGGGCCGAGGCATCGCCGACGCCTGATAGCATCAGGAGCTGGGGGCTCTGGAACGCGCCGGCGGACAGGATCACTTCGCGTCGCGCGCGAATTTGCTTCACCTCTGCGCCTTTCCGGAATTCGACGCCGACCGCGCGCTTGCCTTCAAAAAGGATGCGGGTGGTGTGGGCGTTGGTTTCGACGCGCAGATTGGCGCGGCTGTTCATGAAGGGATGGATGTAACCACGGGCAGCGCTCCAGCGCTCGCCGTTCTTTTGCGTTACCTGGTAGGTGCCGAGGCCTTCCTGCTCTTCGGCATTGAAATCCTCGCGGATGCGGAATTGCGCTTCGCGCGCCGCCTCGAGATAGATCTCGCGGACGGGATTGTCGCTTCGCGATCCCGTCACATGCAGCGGACCGCCCTTGCCGTGATAGGGGCCGTCGAGCTCCGAATTGTCTTCCGAACGTTTGAAATAGGTCAGCACGTCGGCGTAGGACCAGCCGGTGTTGCCGAGCCCGGCCCATCCGTCATAGTCGGCCTTGTGGCCGCGGGTATAGACCATGGCGTTGATCGCCGAGGAGCCGCCGAGGCCCTTGCCACGCGGCTGATAGCCGACGCGGCCATTGAGGCCCGCTTGCGGCACGGTGTTGAACGCCCAGTTGTTGGTTTTGCCGGCGATCATCAGGATCATGGCGCCGGGCGTTGTCACCACCCAGTTGTCGTCCGCGCCGCCTGCCTCCAGAAGCGCCACCGACGTTGCGGGATATTCCGACAGGCGGCTTGCGACCGCGCAGCCTCCGGAACCGCCGCCCACAACGACAAAATCGAAGCTTTCCATCCCCCGTCTCCCCTTTTACTTTTAAGCGGGAGGCTGGGCCTTCTTGGAAATTCTGGCAAGGGCGGCGTTTTCGGTCACTTTTGGCTCACGAAGTCCGCGATTTGGCGGATTTTGCTGTCACAAAATCCTTAAAAGTGACCCGGCGGCCCTTTCCAAAGCGGGCTGGCGTTGGTACATACCACTCGCGACCTCAAGGCCTTTGGGGCCAAGGTTGCCTTCTCAGGAAGCCTCTGGACGGAAGCGACGCCCTCGGGCGTTGACGCGGCCGTTTCGGCTTTTTGAAAAAGGTGCGCAAAGGTTTATCGCGGGGTGGAGCAGCCCGGTAGCTCGTCAGGCTCATAACCTGAAGGTCATAGGTTCAAATCCTATCCCCGCAACCAGGTAAGATGCTGTTAATACAGCATGAATTAAAAGGCCGCTCTTCGGGGCGGCCTTTTACTTTTGAAGAATCGCCACCGGGGCGCCACCGGCGGCATTACTCTTTTGCTGCTCAGAACCTCGCAGGCCGGCGCGCCAGGCGTCTCAAGCTTACGGCGTTGCGGAAGAGCGCAACCATAGAGTGCCAGGAACCATAAAATTAGCTCCAAGAACAATTCCGGATGTTGTAGCTCCCGTGCCGCACACGATACGGTTGCCGACGGGGAATCCTTCTTGATGATTGTCAGACCTTGGGCAAATCCGTGACCGTTCTCGACGAGCCAAACGAGGAACTTCGCTTGGCGGGGGTGTATGAGCGCCTCCGGCTGAAGCTGCTGGATCTTTCCAAGAAGAACAGGATGCTGAACTACAGCCTCGGCACGCGGTCGAAGAGGCATCTGCAACTCGTCGACGAGGTGATGGAAGAGGTATACAGGAAGCTGGCCAGTGAAGATGCATCGCTGCGGATCGATCCGCTCGATGAGCCGGACGACATTCCCCCGGAAGAGAGGACTGAAGAGTTCGTCGCAGCGCTTGAGCATGCCAAAGTTTCCAATCTTGAATATCTAACAAAGCTGCAGGCGCTGGAAAGTGCGGGGCGTGATGACGAACTGGCGCTTGCGAAGCTTGAGCGCGAGCTTCGTGGCCATATTCGCAGCGAATTCGAATTGCCGCCGCGCCCGAAGAAAGCGGAAATTAACCGGGCGGAACATGCCCGAAAGGCAAACATCGACCCAAACCCGGAGCTCGGTCGCTTCAAGACAAAGCCAGCGCACAGTGATGCGGCCCTGCAGACGCTGAAGTTTCCCGACGAGCTCGAACGCATCTTGGAGAAGATCGTCGCCGACGCGAAATTGTCGGAACAGGAAATGGGAATCTCGACCCTCTTTCTCTCGTTCGGCTTCCTGGAGTGGTACGAGTCCGACAACTCGGACAAGAAGGCGTTTGCTCCCCTGCTGTTGCTGCCCGTCGCACTCGACGTAAGGAAAGCCTACGGACGCAATTCATTTTCCATATCGGCGACCGAGCCGTCCGCGGAGTCCAATCTCAGCCTACAGAAGCTTTTGGAAACCGAGTTTCACCGCAAGTTGCCGTCGTTCGAAGGCGGCGACGAAGAAGGCTTAGGCTCGATCGAAGCGTATTTCGACCTCGTCCAGGAGGCGATCAAGGATCTCGGGCGGTGGCAGATCCACCGATGGCTTGTCCTCGGCCACTTCGCCTTCGGCCGGTTCGCCGTATACGCTGATCTCAATCCCGCAAATTGGCCAACCGACCCCGCCGCACACCCGCTCGTCGGTTCGATCCTGCGCGGCGTCGACCAGAGTTTCGAGGGTGACGGTGCGCTCATCCCGGGCGATCCGTCCGACTACTTGATCGACGACCCGCAGGTCGAAGCGGCCGCGCCGTTCTTGATCCATGATGCGGACGCTTCGCAGCACAGTGCCGTGATCGACGCTATGAAGGGGCATAACCTCGTCATTCAGGGTCCGCCGGGAACGGGCAAATCACAGACCATCGCCAACATCGTGGCCAACGGGCTGGCCGCCGACAAGACCATCCTGTTCGTGGCCGAAAAGCAGGCCGCGCTCGAGGTGGTAAAACGGCGATTGGAGCGAGCAGGGATCGGCGACTTCTGCCTCGAGCTGCATTCGGATAAGGCGTCGTCGAAAGTCGTGCTCGAAAGTCTGCAAAAAAGGCTGAAGTCCACGCCGGTCACCGTGCCAGCTCCGCCGAGCGCGTCCTGGCACGCGAACCGAAAAGAGATCGCGAAATATCTCGATGCGCTCCACAGCCCGAGGCCCGGCGGCCAAACGCCGTTCGACCTGATCTGGAAGGCGCTGCGGGGCTCGGCTGGCGCGCCGTCGGCCATCGACGCGCTGAAGACCGTAAAGTTTCCGGAAGATCTGCTCAACAGCCCCAGCCAGCTGTCCGATGCGGAAGCCGGTCTTTCACTCCTCGCCGGATCCAGCGAAACCTTCGTCCGGTCGTTCGGGCACCCGGCGCTATCTCCTTGGCACGCGTTCGGTGTAGATTCGCTACAGAGCACACAGGTTACAAGCCTTTTGGAATGCCTGACGTCACTCGCCCTATCTTCGCGCGCGCTCGCGGAGCAAATCACAGAAACCCTCGATTTCGGGGGCGGCTCTCTGGATGATCTGCGCGCCGTCGTTGCGGTCGGCGCGGCGCTTGGCGCGAGGACTGTGCCGGAATCGGTCGGGATCGTCGCTCAACTGGATCAGGCCCAACTGTCCTCCGCACTCACCGCTGCCAGGGAGCTGAGCGCCGCCAATGACGCGATCGCGGCGCACCCTCATGTTCCTGCGCAAAGTCCGGAGTCGTTGCAGAAATTCACGGCGCTTCGATCGATTGCCTTGCCCGAGATATTCTTCGAGCATGCTCCGGCCGATCTGGCGCACGTGGCCCGCGAGACCATCGATACCGACGTGCAGATCAAGGACATGCTGACCGGCATCTATCCGGCCCTTGAGCTCTTTCACCTCGACGGGAATTGGCCGGCAAGCAAGACGGACGCGATCGCCAAAGCCATCATTGTGTCCACAAAAATACCGGCTGAGTACCGGTCGGGCATTCATCTAAACCAACAAATCGATGTTACGGCCTTCGATGCGCTGCGCGACAGATGGACACGGCTGATGTCCGAAGAGAAAACGTGGCGAGCAACGCTTTCTGCGTACGGACGCAATGCCTGGCCGCGTCCCATCGACTTGAAAGCAGCCGCGGACATATTGCGAAAATCAAGCTTCGGAAAAGCTATCGCGATCATTGGCGGTGCCGCCAAGACGGCTCGAGAGCTTGTTACCCGGCTTGGATTGGCAAGTGCACCGGCGTCGGCCGACGAGCTTGTCAAGTTGGCGGCGCACGTCAATTCGATTTACGAATTTGAAGACGATGAGGCAGCAGAGGAGCTGTTAGGTACGAGCTGGAACGGCGTAGACACCAAGTTCGACCGGATCGCGTTCGGAATCAAAGCCCGGCAGTATTTCGTCGAGCAAATCGGTCCGGACCTGACGCGCCGGTTGATTGAAATCAGTCCTGACGGTGTCCGCAACCTGCACCAGTTCGAAAGGGCGGCGAATGCTGCCCGGAAAACCGTCTCCAGGCTCGGCGGTCGGCTTAACGACAGGTCAATCGATCTGACGATCGGCATGCTGGCGGACGAAATCGCGACCATGCAAAGTGTCTTGGCCGTCGACCCCGAAGGCTCGCTCAGCGAGTTGACGGCGCCGGTGCGTGAACTTGCCGAGATCGCCGCGCTTTATAAGGATCGCGACCGTCTCCAGAAAATCGTTGACGGCTCGCCGCTCAAATATGCGGCCGAGGAACTGTCCCGGATGCCAGGCGGAATCGACGACGCGTTCGCCTCGATCGACTGGCTGGCCGCGCTGCGTCGTCTGACGGTGCCCTCGTTCCTTTTGACCAAGCTCAGCGCAGGGGACGCGGCAGATGCCTGGCGCCGGACATCGGCCATCGCTGCCAACGCGCAGGCCGATCTGCAAGCGTACGACGATCAACGGAAGCTCCTCGAAGGTGAATTCGGAATCACGCGCCTGGCGCAGCTTGAGCCGGCCAAGCTTTCCGAGATCACGAGCGAGCTTCTGGATCATCGGGACGAGCTGCGCGAACTGCTCGGCCTGTACCGGGAGCGGCGCCGGCTAGAGGCGCTTGGGTTGAAAGACTTCATCGCTTGCGCGGACCAGCACCGGATCGACCCGCAGCAGCTGCCGCAACTGATGGAGGCCGTCCTGGCCCACCGCGGCGCAGAACTCGCGAAAAGGTCGTCGGAAGCTCTTCATGAAAACACCGGCGCCTCGCTTGAGAACCGGCGGAAGCAATTCGCTGAAAAGGACCGCGCCAAGATCCGAGACGACCGAAGCAGGATCAAGGGGAAGCTTCTGACGCGGCAGCCGCTGGCCGGCGTCAACTTCGGAAAGAAGAAGACCTGGACGGAAATGGCGCTGCTCAGAAACGAGCTTGAGAAGCAAAAGCGGTTTGTCCCTGTTCGTGCACTTTTGGCCCAGGCCGGGCGGTCGATCCAGGCGCTGCAACCCTGCTTCATGATGTCACCGCTTTCGCTCGCCAAATTCCTCAAGGCGGGATCGCTGACGTTCGATATCCTGGTGATCGACGAGGCTTCGCAGATGCGTCCCGAAGACGCGCTCGGCGCCATGCTTCGCTCCAAGCAGATCGTCGTCGTCGGCGATCCGAAGCAGCTTCCTCCCACCGACTTCTTCGCCCGATCGGGCGACGCGGGCCCGGACGAGAATGAGGACTTCGAAGACCTCGACGACGAATCGATCCTCGAAAGCTGCCAGAAGACATTCGGTCACAGGCGTCCGCTGAGATGGCATTACCGCAGCCGTTGCGAAAGCCTGATAAGGTTCTCGAACGAGCAATTCTATCGCCGCGAGCTGGTCACGTTCCCGGCTTCGAAACCCGGTTCCTTTTCGATCGACCTGATCCGCGCGGACGGCGCGTTTCAGGCCAGCTGCAATCCGACTGAAGCGGGCCGCATCGCCGAAGAAGCCATATCGTTCATGAGGCACTATGCCGTTTCCGACGAGGACAAAATCCCGTCATTGGGCATCGTTGCCATCAACCTCCAGCAGCGCGAACTCATTCGGGAGGAGTTCAATCGGCTTCGAACCGAAGATCCTTTGGTCGATCTATACCTGGATAAGGTCTTCAGCAAAGGAGAAGAGTTCTTCGTCAAGAATCTCGAGAACGTCCAGGGTGACGAGCGAGACTTCATTTTCATCTCGATGACTTACGGCCGCGAACCGGGTGGTACCGCGATGAAACAGCGGTTCGGGCCCATCAACCGCAAGCAAGGCCATCGGCGGTTGAACGTGCTGTTTTCCCGCGCAAGGATGCGGATCGGATTGTTCACATCCTTCGGGTCGACCGATGTCGTTCCTTCGACGGAAAGCTCTGAAGGCGTCCGCATCCTCAAAAAATACCTTGAGTACGCAGAAACGCGCGGTCGCGTATCCGCGATGCCGGGCGGCGGCGCAGAATCCGACAGCGATTTCGAAGTGGAGGTCGCCGAACGGCTTCGCGCCAAGGGTTACGCCGTCGATTACCAGGTCGGTGTCTCCGGATACAGGATCGACCTCGGTGTGCGGCATCCCGACCATCTGGAACGCTATCTGGCGGGCGTCGAATGCGATGGCGCGACTTATCATTCGAGCAAAAGCGCGCGAGACAGGGACCGCCTGCGGGAAGAAGTCCTCATCCACAAGGGGTGGGACATCGTTCGCGTCTGGTCGACGGACTGGTTCGACAATCCGAACCTTCAGACGGCGAGGCTCATCGAGAAGCTTGAGGCGTTGCGTACCAGGCCGGAACCGGATTCGGACGAATACGCGTTCCATGCCGGCATGCCGCCAATCACCGCAGCCGACGATCAGGTCGAATCGGATCCGCCCGAAGAACCCGGCGAAACGCCGGCGGCGCCAGTCGACGACGCCGAAATTGGCGTTGGGACATCCGAAGCGCCGTCCTCTCCCGTCGATGGAACGGCGCCGTTCTCGGAAAAAGATTGTTTCCAGGCTCTCGGCGATTTCCGCAGCGGCGTGATCGCTGCCGAGATGACCGACTGGGAGCCGCACCGATCCATCCTTCGTGACGCCATGATCGAAACGTTCGTGCGGCAAAAGTTTTGCGATCCGGACGAATGGTTCGAAAAGGTGCCGGGCTATCTGCGGCAGGGCACAAATCCCGTCGAGAAAGGCCGCTACCTCGACCGTATTTGCGAGATCGTGGGCCGGCTTGACCGGAGCACAACGAAGACCGGTGGCACGGAGTTCACGCTGGAGGGCGGCCCCGAGAACGCAAGGCCGGTGCAAACAAGGCTGCCGCTCGGCTTTGGCGCGAAGCCCGACAAGACAATGAATGGAACGGCCAACGGCGCCGAGTATTCCACGACCATTTTCTCGCAATCGAAGCCGGATGCATCGCGATTTTACGATCGCGATTACGAGCCAATCCTGCAGGATATGGTCGCGCATGTCTTGAAGCACGAGTCTCCGATATATGAAGACTTGCTCATCGAGCGCATCGCCCGTGCGCACGGATTCCAGCGTTCGGGCGACCGGATCCAGAGAGCCGTCGCCAAGGTCATCGGGAAGCAATATTTGATGACGCAAGACGACGGCAGGACGGTCGTCTGGGGTGATGGATCGGCCTCGAGGCTCGTGACCTACCGTAACTCCGAGCCGGATGTTCGATCACATGGGGACGTACCGATTGCCGAGCTTGCCAGTCTTGCCGTGCCGTTTATTCGTGTGCGGCTGTCGGATGACGATATCCTCTATCGGATGGCAGACCATTTTAAGCTGGGAAGATTGCGGGAGCCGACACGGGCTCGTTTTCAAATGGCAGTCGATCTGGCGCGGGAAGCTGCCCGCGGACCAAATTCCATGTTGTAGGTCCGCCTTCCGCGTTGCGTTAGAGCACCGCATCGCTGGTGCTGGAAGAAGCCGTTAGGGAATGGTTCGACCGGCACCACGAGGAAAAAAGAGGGGATGCGCCGGACATGCCCCCAATAAGAAAACGCCCGGCATAGCTGGGCGGAAGTGGTATCAAGTACTAGGCTTTGGATCGAAGCGCTGCAATTGCTCGCCGTTGGGACTCCGCACCGACGGCTTGGGTCCGTCGAAGAAGACCTTATCGATACCGACTCTGCCTCCCCCTTGCCAGGCGCCAGCGACGCCAATGCTGAATTCTCCGATCCATTGGCTTCCGATATCCTGATAGTGACCCTGCTTCACATAGTGGGTCATTCCGACGAGGTGGCTGCGCTTCTTATACGCCGCTTTTGCTAACGAGATCGAAACGAGGGCAGATAGCCCCGACGATAGCCGCGGAAACAACAACAGCATCTGCGTTTTCTCCGTTCCGGACTTTTTAGCCATCAGCCGCTCAGCGATGACGCAATGTGAAGTCTGCCTGAAGGAGCTGCGCCCGGACAATATTGCCGGCCGGGACCCTCCCGCCATTGGGTCTTCATCCATTCGTAATGGGCGCCCAGCACGACGCACCCGCCGAGTCCATAATAATTATGGGCTCCCTTGAAGGCCTCGTGTCCCGTATCGTCGACGAACACGAGTAGCCGGTCGTTGGTGATTTTCAATTCGGGGAGCGGAGCTCTTTCCATCGGGCTTGTCCTTACCATCTCGTCGTCGCCCGCCGGCGATCACTCACGCGAGACGAGTGTTGCTTTGCGGGCGCGATGCCATGCGGCGAAAGCCGCGACGACCTGGTTGAAGAATCGTGGCGGCAGGAAGCCGTAGTCATAGCGATCACTGTGGCCGATCTTCCGAAGATCATTACCTGGCCAATCGAATTCGTTGCCCTCTGCAACAACGATCCAGGAACGCTCGTCATCGAGACCAAGATGACGTTTTACGGCGGCAGGGATTTCAACTCCACTCGCAGGATCGGAGGGAGGAGAATGAGTGATCGGCAGAACCACAACAACCGTCGTATCGTTTGCCGAACGTTCGACGGTAAGCACGATCACGCTCGGACGATCTTTGCGTCCTTCTTCCTGTCCCGCTTCGCGCTCGTAGCGCCACAAATAGGCATAGGATATGACAAGGCCCGGTTCAGGCGTAGGGATCGGCATCCGCCTCTGCTATTTCGGCTCAAGCAGAGCATCGAGATGCGTGTGCCGCTCGTCCATGCGTGAGGAGCCAATTGCCTGAACTCTTTCGTCGGATAGGTCTACCGTCGCAAAGCTGCGGCGGTGCCGCTTGAAGCGTTGAAATTCTTCGTACTCGTCTGGTGCAACGAAATAGCCTGTGATCGATCCGTGACTCGAAACAGCCACGGGCTCACGTTGGGCAAGCATTCGGTAGCGTCCGAAATTCCGGGTAAATTCCGAAGCCGGGATGGTGTCAGCCATATCCATGTATCCTCCCTTTTCGAATGCCAATCTACGCAAATTACGCAAAAAACGCAACTTACGATTTTTACTTAACCTATTGATATTGTTATTCTCTTGCCCTGGATATCTATACTATAATACCATTAAACACTACAAACGTACACCCCTCAGCTGGGCGCAGTTGGTAAGATCTCCTACCAATTCCAGACGGCCATCCCACGGATATTCACCAAACGGTGCACCTTGGTTCAGAACGAATGTGCGCCGCTCAGCGAAGTTGTGAAGGATAGGAAGCTGCAAGGATTGCCAGACATCGCCGGTGCACGACTTTGCCGTTCCTCTTTCCGATGTGTTGCTCGATCCTGTCGAAAGGGCTTCTCACGGCGCGCCTTGCTCTCGGTCTTTTCAAAACTCTGGCCCGTTCACGAAAGGCGGCGCGGGCAGTGATTCCGACTCACGTCCGTTTGAATCTTTGTTTCGTAACGTGTTTCGCCAGTCGCAGCCGGTGCATGTAGGAACGTCTCAGAGGAGGGGTTCACCACCAAAATGGAAAACCCCATGAATATTAGAATACTCGGCGTTATCGCTATCGTCACTGCAGCTGTCTCGAGCCCGGTCTTCGCCCAGGATGTTGACGGGGCGGCCCCTCAGAAGCCGGCTCACGCTCTCCGGCACTACCGCGGAGCCTACAACCAGGTGCAAGAGCCCGCGTTCGTAGCCCCGCGCGCATATGAAGGCTGGAGCGTGCACGACGATGTCGACCCGTCGCGGCCCGGCGGCCACAATCCGGATTTCAACCCGTCGGGTAGCTGATCTCCCGGCCATCTGTTTCGTTCAGAGACAGGATAGAAACGATTAAACAGGCGGCGGCCCGGTCTTACACCGGGCCGCCGCTGTCGTCATGGCTGCCGTCATTAGTGCTTTGGTTCTGAAGGCTTCAAAAGACTCGCCGCCCGATCACGGAAAACGGCGCGCTTCGCGATTGTGCATCACACTCGTTTGAATCTGCGGTCCGGAACGTCTTTCGCGCGTCGCAGGTTGATGGGCCGTGCAGGATGGAAACATCCAGGAGAGGGATCAATCAGGTAAAATTTTAACACGTAAAGAACGGAAAATCTTATGATCCTCAAAACACTCAGCGCCATCGCAATCGTCACCGCTGCTCTCAGCAGCCCGGCCTTCGCCCAAGATATAACCGTAGACGGGCCAGCCCATCACAAGCAGACTTACACGCGGCACTTTCGTAACACCTATAATCAGGTGCCGCTGAGCGTGCCGGGATATTACGCTGCCCCGCGCGCGGGTAGTGACTGGAACGCCGAGAACTATAGTTGGGACCATTCGTGGCCTGGCGGTCGCGACCCGTCGTTCAATCCCTCCGGAAGCTGATCCTCTCATCGCCCGTTCCAAGTCCAAGACAGAATAACAACGATTGGACGGTTCAGCGGCGGCCCGGTTTTATACCGGGCTGCCGCGTGGGCCTATCGGCTTCCAACGTCACAAGCTGTTCGCAGCTGCTTTCGTCCGCGCGATGATGCCCGCAGCGATCTGCAAGGTCGCGCCGATCGCCCAAGCCAGACAAATCAGCAGCGCGGAAGCAGGATGCGCGGTTTCGTCCAGTACGATGCCGAAGACGGAGATGACCGCCGCAATCGCGGCGAGAAACGTGCCGGCCGCGCTTAGCAACTCGACCGCGTCCGCCTTGCTGCCAAGACCATGGCGCAGCGGCAGGTGCATGTCGTGATCGGCAGGCGGATGCGGCAGGTCGATGCCGAGATAGAAACCGATAGCCCCGTAAATCATCACGACAAAAACGGCTGCCGTCGAGCCGATCAGGTCGATGTCGGCTCGTGCGACGTGTGCGGCCACGAACAGGCCGCAGGAGCCACCCGTCAGTGCAAGCCCGATCCGCTCAAGCACATGTGCCGATCTGGAGATCGTCGAGCGGGCATCCCAAGGAGCTTTGGGTCTGATCATTTGATCTCCTAAAGCATGATCCGGAAAAGTGTGTAGCGGTTTTCCGAAAAGATCATGCTCAATCAAAGAGCTAAAGCGCGAGGACGATTCAACCAAATTTCATCGCGCGTCAGGTCAGGCTGTGGCGTCCTTGACAAAGATCAAGATAGTCCCGTGTTCCAGCGTCAACCACCTAAAAGGCGGGGCACCCGCATCATTCTTTTCGCTGTCCGGCAAGTTCCACGACCTTGCGCCAGCGCTCGGTTTCGGACGCGAGCAGCTCCCCGAACCGGCTGGCATTGCCGGTGACGGGAACAGCACCAAGCTCGGCAAAGCGCTGCTTGATCAGGGGTTCGTCGAACCCGGCGTTGATCTCCTTGTTCAGGAGATCGATGACGGCCTGTGGCGTGCCGTGCGGAGCGCCGACGCCGTAGAAAGAATTTGTTTCAAAACCGCGCAGCGTATCTGCGATCGGCGGCACGTCCGGCAGGGCTTCCGAACGCTCTTTTGTCGTGACGCCGAGCGCGCGCAGTTTCCCGGACCGCACGAATTCGGATGATGACGTGACGTTGTCGAACATGCCCTGGACCTGGCCGGCCATTACGTCTGCCAGTCCCGGCGCCGAACCGCGATAAGGCACATGAACAAATTCAACGTGCGCCATGGCCTTGAACAACTCACCCGAAAGATGCAGCGAAGTACCGACCCCCGACGAAGCGATGCTGAGTTTGCCGGGATTGGCCTTGGCGTAGGCGATGAAATCCGCAACGTTGCGGACGGGAAGCTCGTTGTTGACGACAAGCACCAGCGGATTGCGTGCGAGGCCCGCGACCGGCGCGATGCCTTTCGCGAAATCATAGGGCAGCGTCGGATCGAACGACGCGTTGATGGCGTTGGCGGTGCTCGTCAGCAGCAGTGTGTATCCGTCCGGCGGCGAGTTGATCACCGCCAGCGTCCCGATATTACTGCCGGCGCCCGGCTTGTTCTCCACGATAAAAGTCTGGCCGAGACGCTCCGACAGATGCTGGCAGATCAGGCGGGATAGCGCATCAGTCGCGCCTCCGGCGGCGTAGGGAACGATCCAGCGCACCGGACGGGACGGATAGGCCGCGTCGGTTGCCGACGCCATCGATTCGAGGCTGAACCAGGCCATGCAGGTCGAGGCCGAATAAAGGAATCGCCGTCTGTCGATCAAGGCAGCCTCTGAAAGGTAAAAAGGCCGACACCGTAAGAATCCGGGGTGTGGTCGCACGGAACTGGCATCATCGCGAGAAAATTTGTTCGCGTCCATCGAGACTTAACGCAACGGCCGGCGCGATTTTGGTCTCCGTTTGACCAAAGTCGCGCCGCCTTCGCTTAAGAACCGTTAACGAGTTTGCGGGAGAATCACGATAAGATTCCCGAAAAGGAACCTGCGATGTCGAAATTTGCGATTGGCGAACGGGTTGAACAGGCGACCGACGACCATAAAGACGGTGTCGTCATTGCGGTCTTCCCGACCACGGACGGCAACTTTCGTTACGCCGTGGATATGGAGGGTTACGGTGCGCTCCAGTTTTTCACCGAGGAAAAACTGGTCGTTTGCCCCGAATAGGATTTTGAATTTCCTGCGCCGCGAGAATTCGTTTCGCGCAACGGGAATGGCGTGACTTGCAGAGGCGGTGGACGAGCGATAGCCGCTTTAATTAATTGTTCATTTCGCTTATTCGCTCGATTTTAATCAGTTAACGGCACAGTTCCAGTAACCCCAGCAGCGGGTTTACTTGCGTACAGGAGGTACTGTGAAGAAGCTTATTGCGAAGTTCTGGGCCGATCAGTCGGGCGCTACCGCGATCGAATACGGCCTGATTGCCGCCGGCATCAGCCTTGCCATTATCGCTGCCGTCAATGGTCTTGGTTCTACCCTCAACACGAAGTTCTCGAGCATCAATTCGTCGCTGAAATAACGGAACGCTTTTTGTTTGGGAATTGCTCCAAGGCACTTGGCGATCGTATTCTTCCGTTCTCAGCGGAAATTCGATGAACCCGTCCGCGTTTCTGCGGGCGGGTTTTCCTTGGTCCGATGAAGCCCGAGCCGGATGTGCTGCGCCTCGCTTAACCCTGCCGGTTAACACCTGGTCAGGCGGAGGCGGTTATAGATAGCCATCACGCAACCAGTGCCGCCTATTTGAAGTTCCTGCACCACAAGCGGCGAATTCGATCCAGGAACTTCAAATAGAAAGCGGCACTGGAATCAATAATTTTGCTAGTGCCCATGGCTTTCCGAAGTCCGTGAAAGGTCGTGCTGAAGTGTAACACGGACTTCGGAAAGTGGGCACTAGTGTGGCGAATTTGAAGTTCCTATCAGTGTTGCGGCAAGTTCGTCATAGGAACTTCAAATTCAAAGCCGCACTAGAAACAATAAGTTGCTAGAGCTCCTTTGATTCCGAAGTTCGCATCAGAGGTTGCTGCAATATCATGCGAACTTCGGAATCGGAGCTCTAGGGTCCGGCAATGAGCGCAGGCATCACTGAGCACGCGATAGTCGAGCCGCCCCCCGGCGCAGCGCGTCCGCGCGGCAAGCCGTCCACCGCCAAGAGTTGGTTGAAAGCCATTGAGCGCACTTCGCGCATCGAGGCCAATCCGAAATCGTTGTTCGCCGACCTCGTCGAGGATTGGGCCGGGCGTCAGCCGGACCGACCAGCTCTCATGTCCGACCGCGAGACCCTCAGCTATCGGGACTTGAACGGCCGGGTCAACCGCTATGCCCGCTGGGCGCTTTCGGCAGGCATCGGCAAGGGTGAGACGGTTTGTCTCTTTCTGGCGGCCCAGCCTGACTATCTCGCCGTTTGGCTCGGCCTTACCAAAGTTGGCGCCATCGTCGCGCTGATCAACACCAGGCTTGTCGGATCGTCGCTGACGCATTGCATCGATGTGGCGGAAGCCCGCCATGTCATCGTGGGACAGGATCTTGCCGCCGTATTTGAGGAGGTTCGCCCGCGCTTAAAGCGCACGCCGAAAGTATGGTTGCATGGCGTCGACGCGTGCGAAGCAAATATCAATACGGCTTTGGCCAGTCTGGATTCTTCGCCTCTCGCCCCACACGAACGCCGCGATGTGACGATCGATGATCGGGCGCTGTTGATCTACACCTCGGGCACGACCGGCTTGCCCAAAGCCGCCAGCATCAGCCACCGCCGCATTCTGAACTGGGGCGGCTGGTTTGCCGGGCTGACGGATGCCTCGCCCGAGGATCGGTTGTTCGACTGCCTGCCGTTGTTCCATAGCGTCGGTGGCGTGGTCGCGCCGTGCAGCATGCTGGCCGCTGGAGCTTCAGTCGTGCTCTCCGACAAATTCTCATCGGGTGCCTTCTGGCGCGATGTGGTCCGCTGGGATTGCACCCTCTTCCAGTATATCGGCGAGCTTTGCCGCTATCTCCTCAAAGCACCCTCATCGGAGTTCGAAACCCGACATCGGCTGCGTCTGGCCTGCGGCAACGGCCTGCGCGGCGATGTCTGGGAAGGCTTTCAGGCGCGCTTCTCGATTCCGCAAGTCCTGGAGTTCTACGCGGCGACCGAGGGCAATTTCTCGCTCTACAATGTCGAGGGCAGGGTTGGCGCGATCGGCCGGATTCCGCCGCTTCTGGCGCATCGCTTTCCGGCCGCGATCGTTCGCATCGATACGGAAACCAGCACGCCGCTTCGCAATGCTGACGGCCTCTGCGAGGCGTGCGCAATTGGCGAGGCAGGCGAAGCCATCGGGCGGATCGGTACGGCGGACGAGGCAGGCGGTCGCTTCGAGGGCTACACCAATGCCGCCGAGACCGAAAAGAAGATTCTGCGCGACGTCTTTGCCAGGGGTGATGCCTGGTTTCGGACCGGCGATCTGATGAAGCTTGATGAAAGCGGTTTCTTCCATTTCGTCGATCGCCTCGGCGACACCTTCCGCTGGAAGGGCGAGAATGTCGCGACATCCGAGGTGAACGAAGCGATCCTCGAATGTCCCGGCATCATCGATGCCACGACCTACGGCGTAGCGGTGCCGGGCGCCGATGGCCGAGCCGGCATGACGGCGATCGTCACCGATAAGAGTTTCGATTTCGCCGAATTCCGCGATCATCTTTCGCGAAGGCTGCCGGCCTATGCCTGTCCGGTTTTTGTCCGTCTCTGCACGGCGCTGGATAATACCGAAACCTTCAAACAAAAGAAGCAGGACTTGATCCGCTCGGGCTTCGATCCGCTGAAGATCGCCGACCCGCTCTTCTTCCGCGATCCGAAATCAGGAAGCTTCCTCCCGCTCGACGCGGATGCTCATGCCCGGCTCGTACAAGGCGCCGCCCGATTGTAAGCGCCATAGCGTTTTCGAGCGAAGTGGAAACCGGTTCGCGTAGCAATCAAGTTTACGCAGATTGCGTAGACTTATCTGCGGTAGAAAACGCGTCAAAATAAAAGACTAGCTTGCTCACTCTCACATGCCGAAGATCGCAAGCTCGGTGTCGGCCAGGTCGCCAAGCCTCGGCTGGCGCGGGCCCTTGAAATATTTGCGGCCCCGCGCCTCGCTATACAGACCGATGAGGCCCGGCATGGGGCCGTTGGCGTCGAAGATGATGATCGGCCTGCCGCGCCAGAGCAAATAGCGCCCGATCGCGCCCGCGCAGCGGACGTAATCGGCGATCTCGCGGCAGAAACCGAGCTGAAGGGCAGGTAGCGGAATGATTCCGCGGCGCTTGCGCAGCGGAAAGAAGATGAAGGGGATGGTTTCTTCCGCCGTGCGGCAGACCAGGCTGAGACAGCCATAGCCGGCATGGCGCTTGAGCATCGTCAATTCGTCGTCCGACAGGCCCGCGATGGAGGCCGTATCCGGCGTCACGGCTTCGATCTGCATGTCGCGCCCGTTGGGGGACAACGCGGGAAGCGAGAAACAGAGCCCGCGGCAGTAGACCTGAAACCCCTGCGCCTCGAGGATCGGCCAGGTCGGCAACGCCGGCGTGACGTTGAAGTAGGTTACGTCCTTGCGCTTCTGCGTCATCGACGCAAACAGCGCCGCATAGTTGCGGAACTCGGGATCGACGTACCAGCTCGAGACGTTGCAGCAGATGGTCGCTTCGCCGTCGATCGTCTTGGCCGAGTAGATCAAAAGAAGGCAGCCGACCGGCTTGCCGTCATTGTCCATCAGATAGCCGTAGCGCGGCGCATCCGGCGGCAGCGATCGCGCAAGCTGCCGGCGCAGGCCAAGCATCCAGTATTCACGGCTGCGATGCACGAAGCCCCGCGTCAAAAGATCGGCGACGGCCTCGAGGTCGCTTTCCTGTATCTCGCGAAACCGTGGCTTGGCGGCAGGCATGGTGTTTACCAACGGACGTGAAAGATCGCGCAAAGAGGGTATTAGTTCACGTTTTCGCTCTATCATGGACTTTCAAAATTTTATGAGAATGCGGAGCAGTCCATGTCGGTAAGGTTAAAGATTATTTCGGCGATCCAGCAGATCGCCGCCGAGCAGCATGTCGTTCTTCCTCCGCTGGAAGACAATCTCTCGCTGCACGAGACCGGATTCGATTCGCTCGCGTTTGCCATACTGGTAGCACGTCTGGAAGATGATCTTGGCATCGATCCGTTTACCATATCGTCGGATGCAAGCTTCCCTCTCACGATAGGCGACTTCATCAAGGCCTATGAAAATGTCCCCGCGTGAAATCTTCGCGCTACGTGACTACCTCGATCGCGGCCTGACGGGCCGCACGCTCTCGGACGCGCGTCACTCGGCGTCACTGACGGATATATCAGATCAAACCTGCTTGAAGGGCCGGCTCGCCGAACTCTCCGGCCGCTCTGTGTTGCTGGCTGTTTCCAGTCAATTTCTGGCTAGCCTCGTCATGCTCGAGATCGATGGCATCGCGCGGCGCATGCTGCTGTGTCCGCCCGATCTCAATGCCGAGCACCTTCAGGCGTTGATCGAAGACGCTGAAATCGACGCCGTTGTTACCAATCAGTCCGATCGTTTCGCAGCGTCGGGAATTTCGCTGATCGTCTCCGCCGGCGAGGATTTGGAAGCCGCGACCCGCGCCCGGACCGAACGCGCGACCGAATGGCTGATGCTCACCTCCGGCACGTTGGGCTTGCCGAAGATCGTTGGCCATACGCTCGAAGGCTTGACCGGCGCGATCGCCGCCGACGGCCCGGCCCGCGGCACGCGGCCGGTATGGGCGACCTTCTACGACATCCGCCGTTATGGCGGTTTGCAGATTTTCCTGCGCGCGGTCATCGGCGGCGGATCGCTGGTGTTGTCGGAGCCTGGCGAAGCCCTCGCCGACCACGTCGCTCGCCTGAACGAAAAAGCCGTCACACATATTTCGGGCACGCCCTCGCACTGGCGCAAGCTGTTGATGAGCGGCGCGGCCTCGGCCTTTGCACCGCGCTATGTCCGCCTTTCCGGAGAAATCGCCGATCAGGCCGTTCTCGACGGTTTGCGTCAGGCTTTCCCCGAAGCTTCCATCGGCCACGCCTATGCATCGACCGAGGCGGGCGTCGGCTTTGCGGTCAATGACGGGCTCGAGGGCTTTCCCGCCAATATGGTCGGAACCAGCCGCGACGGCGTTGAAATGAAGATCGTGGACGGCTGCTTGCGGATTCGTTCACGGCGCGCGGCGCATGCCTATGTCGGCCGTCGCGCAGGAGCGCTGACGGACGAAGAAGGATTCGTCGACACCGGCGACATGGTCGAGTTGCGCGGCGACCGCTATCACTTTGTCGGCCGCCGCGGCGGCATCATCAATATCGGCGGCTTGAAGGTTCATCCCGAGGAAATCGAAGCGGTGATCAACCGGCATGACGAGGTGCGCATGTCGCGCGTCAGGGCGCGCAAAAGCCCGATCACCGGCGCCATCGTGGTCGCCGATGTGGTTCTCGCCGATGGTTGCGACGCAAGCCGGGGCGACGAAATCAAGGGCCGCATCATCGCCGATTGCCGGGCGAGCCTTGCGCCTCACAAGGTGCCTGCCATGATCAAGTTCGTCGAGAAGCTCGACATCACGGCGGCCGGAAAGCTCGCGCGATCAGATGCATAATGTTCTGGTCACAGGCGGCAGCCGCGGCATAGGCCTAGCGATCGCGCAGAGGCTCGCAGGCAGCGGCTATCACGTGATCGCGGTGGCGCGCCGCGAAAGCGACGAGTTGCGCGAAGCGATCGCGGCGGCCGGGAAAGAAGGCGGCGGCCGTATTGCTTTCCGCGCCTTCGATCTCAGCGAGACCGACGCGATCCCCGCTTTCGTAAAGAGCCTGCGCGACGAATTCGGCGCGATCTATGGTCTCGTCAACAATGCCGGCATCGGCACCGAAGGCCTGCTCGCCACCATGCACAACAGCGAGATCGAGGCCTTGATGCGCCTCAACGTGCTCTCGCCGATCATTCTGACCAAATATGTCGTGCGGCACATGATGGCGGATGGCGGCGGCCGCATCATCAACATGTCCTCGATCATCGCCTCTACCGGCTATAACGGCCTGTCGGTCTATGGCGCGACCAAGGCGGCAGCGACCGGCTTTACCCGTTCGCTGGCGCGTGAAGTCGGCAAGCTCGGCATCACCGTGAACGCGATCGCACCGGGCTTTGTCGATACCGAATTGACGCAAAGCCTTGGCCCCGAACAAAAGCAGCGCATCGCCGGCCGCAGCGCGCTGCGCCGCCTGCCGGAAACGGATGATGTGGCAAGCATGGTCGAATATCTGCTCGGCGAAGGCGGCCGCAACATCACCGGCACGGTGCTGACCGTCGACGCCGGAAATACGGCCTGAGCATCCGCGCCCGACAGCGCCACTAGAGCTCCGATTCCGAAGTTCGCATGATATCGCAGCAACCTCTGATGCGAACTTCGGAATCAAAGGAGCTCTAGCAACTTATTGTTTCTAGTGCGGCTTTGAATTTGATGTTCCTATAAAGAACTTGCAGCAACACTGATAGGAACGTCAAATTCGCCGCACCAGCCGCTTCAATTTCACCGGCCTGCGTTATAGCCTTGCGGCCGTTGAACCCGTTTTCCGGTTCGGCCGTATCTTTCCCAATTCCCTTGCGATTGCGCGCCATGACCGCATTCAACGGCAGCGACGAATTCTACGGCACCATTCCGGTGTTTCGAGGCTTCACGCGGCTGATGGAGCCTTCGCTCTACGCGCGCTTGCCTTCCGACTGGAGCATCGGGGTCGCCGATATCGTCGAGTCCACCAAGGCGATTGCACAAGCGCGCTACAAGGCGGTCAACATGGCCGGCGCCGCCGTCATCGCGGCGGTGACCAATGCGTTGGAGGGCCGCGAATTCCCGTTTGTGTTCGGCGGCGACGGCGCAAGCTTCGCGGTCGCGCCAGCCGATCTGGAGCGCGCGCGGGAGGCGCTGGCCGCAACTGCCACCTGGGTCAAGGAGGATCTTGATCTCCAGATGCGGGTAGCGCTGGTGCCGCTGACGGCGATACGGGCGCAAGGGCTGGATGTTCGTGTCGCGCGTTTTGGGCCTTCGCCCAATCTTTCCTATGCGATGTTTTCCGGCGGCGGTCTTGGCTGGGCGGAAGCCGCCATGAAGCGCGGCGAATTCGCCGTTCCGCTCGCGCCGCCTGGAACGCAGCCGGATCTTTCCGGACTTTCGTGCCGGTTCGAGGAGATGCCTGCCATGCGCGGTCTCATCCTCTCTTTGCTGGTGCTGCCGGCGCAGGGCGCCGATCCCGCTGCCTATCGCCGGTTGATCGAGGACATCGTCGCGCTGGTCGAGCGCAGCCCCGATCAGGGCCGGCCGGTTCCGCCGGGTGGTCCGCCGCTGCGCTGGCCGCCGGCCGGTGTCGAGCTCGAGGCGAGGGCTCGTCGTGGAGGCGCCTTGTTGACGAGGCGGCTGCAGGTGTTCGCCTGGACCTTGTTCTATTATTTCGTCATGCGCTTCGGCATCAAGGTCGGCGGCTTTGTGCCGAAAATCTATGTGCAGCAGGTCGTGGAGAATTCCGACTTCCGGAAATACGATGATGGCCTGCGGATGATCCTCGATTGCACGCCCGATCTCGAACGTACTCTGAGCGAGCGCCTCGCCGCGGCGTCAGCCGCCGGCATCGCGCGATACGGCCTTTACCAGCAGGATGCGGCGATGATGACCTGCTTTACGCCATCGGCGCTGCGCAGCGACCACGTTCATTTCATCGACGGCGCGCGCGGCGGCTATGCCTCGGCTGCCACTGCGTTGAAAGCGGCTCAACTGTGAGGCTTGTTTTGCGCAAATCCGTCACCACGGCAGGCCGCACAGGTCGAGCGTACCCAGCGTGGGCGCCCGCCGCTTCAGGTCCAGTACCATGGGGGCCATCGCCTCAAAGCGGATCCTGCCCTCAGGCTGTTCGGCATAGACTGTTCCAGTAAAAGGCTGCCAGCCCCGCGACTGATAGAATTCGCTCATGTGCGGTTCGCAGAACAACAGCGCAAACTGCGCCGCGTCGTGGTCGCGCATGGTCTGAACCGCCGCCTCCAGCGCGATACTGGCATAGCCGCGGCGGCGATGATCGGGATGGGTGCCAACGCCGCCGATGCCGCCGACATGCACCTTCTGGCCGTTCCAGGTCACCGTCCTGAAGTAGATACCGGCATGGCAGGCGAGGGCGCCGTCATCCGTCTCGATCAGCACGCGCAAATCCGCGTGTGCCCATGTGACGTGGCCCCAGGACAGTCTGCCCATTTCGGCCGGCGGCCACACCGCATCGAGCAGTTTTTCCGCCCGCGGCCACCCTCCATCGCCGCTCACAATCTCGATTTCGATGCTCATGACGCCCGTCGCCTTGATACGTACCCGTGCCCGGCAAAACCCGCGGCCAGATAGCCGCAAAGGATACGGCCGACAGGTTGGTCGCAGCAAATTCAGTATGTCTAAGCGGATTGGAACCTTCTATAAGGGTTCTCGTTAGAGATTGTCTCCCATCATTTTCGGACATCACCCCATGACCTTCACGCTCCCCGATCTTCCCTATGCCCATGACGCGCTCGCGCCATATATGTCGAAGGAAACGCTGGAATTTCACCACGACAAGCATCACCAGGCCTATGTGACCAACGGCAATAACCTGCTGAAGGGGACCGAATTCGAGGGCAAGTCCCTGGAGGAAATCGTCAAGGGCTCGTTCGGCAAGAATGCCGCGCTCTTCAACAATGCCGGCCAGCATTACAACCATATCCAATTCTGGAAGTGGATGAAGCCCAATGGCGGCGGCACCAAATTGCCCGGCCGCCTGGAAAAGAAGATCAACGAGGACCTCGGTGGTCTCGAAAAATTCAAGACCGATTTTGCCGCTGCTGGCGTCGGCCAGTTTGGCTCAGGCTGGGCCTGGCTGTCGGTGAAGAACGGCAAGCTCGAAATCTCCAAGACGCCCAATGGCGAAAACCCGCTGGTGCATGGCGCAACGCCGATCCTCGGCGTCGACGTCTGGGAGCACTCCTACTACATCGATTACCGCAATCGCCGCCCGGATTATCTGAAGGCGTTCGTCGATCATCTGGTGAACTGGGAATATGTCGACGAGCTGTTCAGCAAGGCCTGATCGGCTTGCCATCGGTTGACAAAAAGCGGCAGCCTCACGTTGCCGCTTTTTTTGTTGGCGGGTGCCAATTGACGATGCTTGCGGCGCGCACACTGGTAAGCGCCAGCTCGATAGACACGCAGGATGTTATAATATAACATTCTGGGATGGTACCCGCGCACTCTCACGATCACGCCCACCCGCACCACCATCCCCATAGCCACGGGCCAGCCGCGCCGCATCCGGCGCAGGCGGTGACCTGGTCGATCCTGCGGATGACGGTGCTTTCCCGGCTCATGGCCGCGGTGGTCGTCAGCGCCGCGCTGTGGGCATTTGTTTGGTTGGCGATGAAGTGACGATGCCGGTGCAACTGCAATTTCGCGATGTCACGCTGGGCTACGACCGCCATCCGGCCGTTCACCACTTGAGCGGCGAGGTCGCGACCGGCGCACTGCTCGCCGTCGTCGGTCCCAACGGCGCCGGCAAATCGACGCTGTTTCGCGGCCTGGTTGGTATCCTCAAACCGCTTGCGGGCACCATCCTCACCGCTGACATTGCTGCCAGAGATATCGCCTATCTCCCGCAAACCGCCGACATTGACCGCAGCTTTCCGATTTCAGTGTTCGATTTTGTCGGCACCGGGCTCTGGCGCCGGACCGGCTTTTTCGGCGGTATCGGCAAGGAGGCGCGCGGAAAGATCGCGCAGGCGCTCGCCGCCGTCGGCTTGAGCGGGTTCGAGAACCGCGGCATCGGCACGCTGTCGGGCGGCCAGATGCAGCGCATGCTGTTTGCGCGAGTGCTGTTGCAGGATGCGCGGCTGATCGTGCTCGACGAACCCTTCAACGCGATCGATGCGAAAACCTCGGCCGACCTGCTGGCGCTGGTCGAGCAATGGCATGCCGAGAAGCGCACGGTGCTGGCGGCGCTGCACGACATGGACCTCGTGCGCGCCCACTTCCCCGAGACGCTGCTGCTGGCGCGCGGCAAGGTCGCCTGGGGAGCCACGGCTGAGGTGCTGACATCAGAGAATCTCACCGAGGCGCGGCGGATGTGCGAAGCCTTTGACGATGGCGCGGCTGCCTGCGCGGTCGATCTCGATGCCTCAAAAGCTGCGTGAGCCATGATCCACGACATCTACGACGCACTGATCGGGCCCTTCATCGAATTCGAATTCATGCGCCGGGCGCTCGCGGCCGTGGTGGCGCTCTCCCTGGGCGGCGCGCCGATCGGGGTGTTTCTGATGCTGCGGCGGATGAGCCTCGTCGGTGACGCGATGGCGCATGCCATCCTGCCGGGGGCCGCGGTCGGCTTTTTGCTCTCGGGCCTCAATTTGTTTGCGATGACGGCGGGCGGCCTGGTCGCGGGATTCGCGGTGGCGCTTCTGGCCGGCGTCGTCGCGCGCACCACTGATCTGAAGGAAGACGCCTCGCTGGCGACCTTCTATCTGGCGTCGCTGGCGCTCGGCGTGACCATCGTTTCAGTGAAGGGCACCAATATCGATCTGCTGCACGTGTTGTTCGGCAACATTCTCGCAATGGACGACCAGACGCTGCTGGTGGTCGCCTTCAACGCCACGCTCACGCTGATCGTGCTGGCGGTGATCTATCGCCCGCTCGTGATCGAAAGCGTCGATCCCTTGTTCCTGCGCACCGTGAGCCGTGCCGGGGCGCTCGCGCATCTGGTGTTTCTCGCGCTCGTTGTTGTCAATCTGGTCAACGGCTTTCAGGCGCTGGGTACGCTGCTGGCAGTCGGCCTGATGATCCTGCCGGCGGGCATTGCGCGGTTCTGGTCGCGCGAGCTGAGCGGCATGATCTCGATTGCGGTCGCAAGCGCGATTCTGTCCGGCTATGCCGGGCTGGTGCTGTCGTTCCAGACCCGGATTCCCTCCGGTCCCGCCATCATCCTGGTAGCGGCCTTGCTCTATGTCCTCTCGATCCTGTTCGGCAATGTCCGCGGCGTGGTCAGGCAACTGTTTCCCGCACCTCATCTTGAAGCGTGAGGCGGCGATGTCAGGCTGGCGCGGTCTTCTGTTGGCATTGGCGATATCGCTCGGCGCGAGCCCCTTGCACGCCCAAGCGCCCCTCAATGTCGTGGCCAGTTTTTCGATCCTCGGCGATTTCGTGAAAAACGTCGGCGGCGATCGCGTCGAGGTCACGACGCTGGTTGGACCCGATGGCGACGTGCATGTCTACACGCCGACGCCTTCGGATGCGCGCAAGATTGCCGACGCCAAACTGCTCATCGTCAACGGCTTTGGCCTTGAAGGCTGGCTGTCGCGGCTGCTTCAGGCCGCGGGCGGCAAGGCCTCGATCGTGACAGTGACATCAGGCATTGCGCCGCTGAGGCTTGGCTCCGACGCCGATCCGCATGCCTGGCAATCGGTCGCCAACGCGGAAAAATACGTCGCCAATATTCGCGACGCGCTGGCGGCGGCCGATCCGCCGGATGCGGAGTTTTTCCGCCAGAATGCGCAAGCCTATCTGGCCAGGCTCGATGCGCTTGACGGCGAGGTTCGGCAGGCGGTCAGTCAAATTCCGGAGAGCCGCCGCAAGGTGATATCGACCCACGATGCCTTCGGCTATTTCGCCGCCCGCTACGGCATTGCGTTCATCGCGCCGATCGGCGTCTCGACCGAAGCCGAGCCCAGTGCGCGGGACATTGCGAAAATCATCGCCCAGGTCAAAGCCGAGCGCATCCCGGCCGTGTTCCTGGAGCGGATCGGCGACCCCCGGCTGATGCGCCGGATCTCGGCCGAGACCGGCGCCAGGATCGGCGGGACGCTTTATTCCGACAGTCTGAGCGATGAAAAGGGCGAGGCCCCCACTTACATTGACATGGTCAGGCACAATATTAGAACGCTAACGAGTGCGCTGGCCAACTAGCGCCCCAACGACCGCCTTCCCGGAGTAATCATGTCCGAACTGACGTCCCCAAAAACTCCCGTGCAAAAAATCCCCGTGACCGTGCTGACGGGCTATCTCGGCGCCGGCAAGACCACGCTGCTCAACCGCATCCTGTCGGAAAACCACGGCAAGAAATACGCCGTCATCGTCAACGAATTCGGCGAAATCGGTATCGACAACGATCTGATTATCGGCGCCGACGAAGAAGTCTTCGAGATGAATAATGGCTGCGTCTGCTGCACGGTCCGCGGCGACCTCGTGCGCATCCTCGAGGGCCTGATGAAGCGCAAGGGCAAGTTCGACGCCATCATTGTCGAGACCACGGGCCTCGCTGATCCCGCACCGGTGGCGCAGACTTTCTTCGTCGATGAGGACGTGCAGAAGAATGCGCGGCTTGATGCCGTGGTGACGGTGGCCGATGCGAAATGGCTGAACGACCGTCTGAAGGACGCGCCGGAAGCCAAGAACCAGATCGCCTTCGCCGACGTCATCGTGCTCAACAAGACCGACCTCGTGTCAAAGCCCGAACTGGCCGAGGTCGAGGCACGGATCCGAGGCATCAATCCTTACGCCAAACTGCATCGCACCGAGCGCTGCAAGGTCGCGCTGTCGGACGTTCTGGAGCGAGGCGCATTCGATCTCGACCGTATTCTGGAGATCGAACCGGATTTCCTCGAAGCGGGGGATGATCATCATGACCACGACCACCATCATCACGGTCACGATCATCACCACCATGATCATGGACACAGTCACGGCCTGAAACACTACCACGACGAGGACATGCAATCCCTGTCGCTGCGCAGCGACAAGCCGCTCGATCCGGCCAGGTTCATGCCGTGGCTGCAAGGCCTGGTGGCGAGCGAGGGCCAGAAGATCCTGCGCTCGAAGGGGATTCTCTCCTTCAGCGACGATGACGAGCGTTATGTCTTTCAGGGCGTGCACATGATGCTGGAGGGCGACCATCAGCGCCCATGGAAGGAAGGCGAGCCGCGCCAGAGCAGGCTGGTCTTTATCGGCCGCGAATTGCCGGAAGCGGCGATCCGCGAGGGCTTTGAGAGCTGTATCGTTACGCAATGACCGAGTTCGATCCGGGCGAATCCGCCTCCATTGTTTCCGTCACCGATAAAGTGCGCAGCCTTGCGATCGGCGCGCCGTTAAGCGCCGTGCACTTTCTCGGAGAGAAAGCTGTCTTTGTCGGTTCCGAGGAAAATATCTTTGTGGTCACAGGCGAGGGAGAACCCGCCGCGGTCCCGATGCACGGTGGCGGCATCCTGTGCGCTGCCTCCGACGGAACGCGCCTTGTCACCGGCGGCGACGACGGCAAGGTCGTAAGCCTCGACGCCAAGGGCGAGACTACGGTGCTTGCGACCGATCCGAAGCGGCGCTGGATCGACAACGTCGCGCTTCATCCCGACGGCGCCGTAGCCTGGTCGGTGGGCAAGACCGCCTTTGTCCGCAGCGGCAAGGATCAGGAAAAATCGCTCGATGTGCCCTCAACCGTCGGTGGGCTCGCTTTCGCGCCCAAGGGGCTGCGGCTCGCGGTCGCGCATTATAATGGCGTGACGCTGTGGTTTCCCAACATGGCGGCGAAACCCGAATTTCTGGCATGGGCCGGTTCGCACCTGGCCGTGGCCTTTAGCCCCGACAACAAGTTTCTGGTGACCGCCATGCACGAGCCGGCGCTGCACGGCTGGCGGCTCGCCGACAGCAGGCACATGCGCATGACCGGCTATCCCGGCCGCGTCCGCTCGATGGCGTGGAGCGCGGGTGGCAAGGCGCTCGCAACCTCGGGCGCGGACGCCGTCATCCTGTGGCCGTTTGCGAGCAAGGACGGGCCGATGGGCAAGGAGCCCGCGATGCTGGCGCCGCTGAAAGCGCGCGTCACCGCGGTGGCCTGCCATCCCGATCAGGCTATTTTCGCCGCGGGCTATGAAGACGGCACTGTGCTGATGGTGCGCATGGCCGATGGCGCGGAAATCCTGGTTCACCGCAACGGCGGCGCTGCGATTGCGGCGCTGGCCTGGAACGCCAAGGGCACGCTTCTCGCCTTTGCGGCAGAAGACGGCGAAGCGGGCCTGCTGGCGCTCTAGCAGGTTCCCGGGAACGATGCCTTGCCGCGCCCGTTAACGCCCACAAATCATTCGTGGGTGAAAGCGATGTTGTCGAACGACAGAAAGCGCCGGACGGAATTCCTCGTCGCGTCCGCAATGCTTGGGGCGGGGCTGGTGCTTTGCGGCTTCTCGCTCGTGGCAACGGCGCGAACCAACGCCCAGCTCGCGCAGGCAACACCGCCTCTGCAAGGCTCGCCTTCCACCACCACGAATGATACGCCGGCCGAATCCAAGCCCGGCGGGACACGTCCGACGACGCCGGCGCCCGAGCCGGCAAGGCCGACGGCTGATGCGCAGAAAGAGGGCGCGAAGGCCGCCCTTCCGCCCGCCCCACCCGAAAAGATGGCCCCGCCGATACAGCAAAAGCAATGACGGCGCTCCGCCGCGGCGCGTAAGCGCCTGACGCCGCCCGGCCGTGAAGACCAGCCATGCCGTTTCTTGGTCTCGTTTGTGTCACCTTGTTGTTCCATGCTGGGCGAACACGCGGAAGGCGCGGATGACAGAGCAGACGACAAAGGGGCGATCATGAAAATCGAGGATGTCCGGCGAAACGCCTATTCCATGCCGCTGACGAGCCCGTCCTTTCCTCCGGGCCCCTATCGCTTCTTCAACCGCGAATATTTCGTCATCACCTACCGCACTGACCCGGAAGCGCTCGCCGCCGTGGTGCCCGAACCGCTTGAAGTAGTAGAGCCGGTCGTCAAATACGAATTTATCCGCATGCCGGATTCGACGGGCTTCGGCGATTACACCGAAACCGGGCAGGTGATTCCGGTTCGCCTCAATGGCGAGGAGGGCGCCTATACCCATGCGATGTACCTCGACGACGACGCGCCGATCGCGGGCGGCCGCGAGCTCTGGGGGTTTCCCAAAAAACTCGCCAGGCCGAAGATCGAGGTGGAGACTGACGTGCTGGTCGGCACGCTGCATTACGGCTCGGTGCTCTGTGCGTCGGCCACCATGGGTTACAAGCATCGCGCCGTAGACCACGATACGGTGCTGAAAGGGATGAAGGCGCCGAACTTCATTCTGAAGATCATTCCGCACGTCGATGGCAGTGCGCGCATCTGCGAACTGGTGCGCTTTCAACTGGAAGATATCACCCTGAAGGAAGCGTGGACCGGCCCCGCGGCGCTCGGCCTGTTTCCGCATGCGCTTGCCGATGTGGCGCGGTTGCCGGTGCGCGAGGTGATTTCGGCCCTGCATTTCAAGGCCGATCTGACGCTGGGTCTCGGGAGTGTAGCGTTCGACTATATGGCGAAGTGACGATGTTGCTCACGCAACATCGTCATGGCCGGGCATAGCCGTTCGAAGAACGGCGTCGCTTCCGCTCGCCTATGACCCGGCCATCAACGTCTTCGTCAAAAGGAAAGACGTGGATGCCCGCGACGAGCGCCGGGCATGACGGGCGGAGAGTTTACCGGCTACCGCACCAAGACATTCCTGAACTGCCAGGGGTCGCTTTGGTCGATGTCCTCGGGGAATAATCCCGGCCGATCGGTCAGCGGCGTCCAGTCGGTGTAATAACCCTTCACCGGGCCGAGATACGGCATCTGGATTTCCAGGCAGCGGCGGAAATCCATCTCGTCGGCTTCGACGATGCCGGCGGTCGGATTTTCCAGCGCCCACACCATGCCGGCAAGCACGGCGGAAGACACCTGCATGCCGGTGGCGTTCTGATACGGACAAATGCGGCGGGTCTCTTCGATCGAAAGCTGCGAGCCGTACCAGTAGGCGTTCTTGCCGTGGCCGTAGACGAGCACGCCGAGTTCGTCGATCCCGTCCTCGATCTCGTTTTCGTCCAGGATGTGCCATTTCGGCTGCATCCGTCCCGTCGCACCGAACATCTCGTGCAGCGACAACACCGCATCGTTGGCGGGATGATAGGCGTAGTGGCAGGTCGGGCGATAGATCACGTTCTGGCCGTCGCGCACCGTGAAATAGTCGGCGATCGAAATCGCCTCGTTATGGGTGACGAGGAAGCCATACTGCGCGCCCGGCGTCGGGCACCAGGAGCGCACGCGCGTATTGGCGCCGGGCTGCAGCAGATAGATGGCGGCCCCGCAGCCGTCGGGATGGGTGCGGCCGTTCTCCGGCATCCATTTCTCGTGGGTGCCCCAGCCGAGTTCGGCCGGCTGCATGCCTTCGGATACAAAACCCTCGACCGACCAGGTGTTGACGAACACGTTCATCGGCTTCGGCTTCCTGGAGCGCTGGGTGTCGCGCTCGGCAACATGGATGCCCTTGACGCCGAGCTTGTGCGCAAGCTGGCCCCAGCCTTCCCGGCTCTTCGGCTCGTTGAACGGCGTATTGGTGTCGCGCGCGATGTCGAGCAGCGCCTGCTTGACGAACCAGGACACCATGCCCGGATTGGCGCCGCAGGTGGAGACGGCGGTCGGTCCCCCCGGGTTCTTGTGCTTGGCGGCCAGCAGCGTCTCGCGCAGTGCGTAGTTCGAGCGCTTTTCCGTGCCGATATCCTTGTCGAAGTAGAAACCAAGCCACGGCTCGACCACGGTGTCGATATAGAGCGCGCCGATCTCCCGGCACAGCGTCATGATATCGACCGAGGAGGTGTCGACGGAAAGGTTCACGCAAAAGCCCTGGCCGCCACCTGCGGTCAACAGCGGCACCAGCAATTCCCGATAATTGTCGCGGGTCACGCTCTGCTTGATGAAGCGCACGCCATGCTTTTGGGCGAGTTCGCCATCCTCATGCGGATCGATGATGACAAAGCGCGACTGGTCGTAGTCGAAGTGCCGCTCGATCAAAGGCAGCGTGCCCTTGCCGATCGAGCCGAAGCCGATCATGACAATGGGGCCGGAAATTTTCGCGTGGACGGACGAGGCGGGGCTCATGGAATGGGTCTCTCCGGAAAAGTGCTAGCAGATAGGGAAGAAATTTCAGGCGGTGCGCCGCTTCTAAGGGCTGCGCCGCTTGGCGGTCACTTCGATCTCGACCTTCATCTCAGGTTTCAGCAAAGCTGCGACCACGAGCATGGTGGCTGCGGGGCGGATTTCGCCCAGCACTTCGCCGCAGACTTCAAAATGGGCATCCGCGTTCTTGACGTCGGTGAGGTAGTAGGTCGCGCGGACGATATCGGCCATCGCGAAACCGGCCTCCTTCAAGGCTGATTCGATGGTCTTGAAGCAGTTCCGTGTCTGGCTCGTGACGTCCGCGGGCATGGTCATGGTGGCGTAGTCGTAGCCGGTCGTGCCGGCGACGAACGCGAAATCCCCGTCGACGACGGCGCGGCTGTAGCCGGCGGCCTTTTCAAACGGCGAGCCGGTGGAAATGAGACGGCGGGACATGATGGAACCCTCGGCTTCGGATGACCGTGATTGACGGCCCTTTATATCAGGGCAAACGCCGTGTCACGTCGGAGGAGGGCGGCGTGGCCGAACCCCATCGCCGAACCAAAATATCGCGAACGACCATGAAGCTCAGCGCCATCACCAGCATCGTAGTGACGATGCCGTGAAAGCGTGGGCGCGCGCCGGCATCAGCCGTTGTCCGGTTCTGCGACATGACCGTGACCGCTACGCCGCTCGGGCGCGCGGCGCCCGCCTGACAACGTTTGTGGTCGCGCCGGTCGGGATGATCATCCCGACGGCGTCATCGAGCGCGCCTGCGGCCAGTTCCAGGCCGAGCAGGCGGTCGCGCTCGAACGGGCCCGGCAGCGACAGCCCGGCCATCTTCGCAGGCACGAAGCCGAACCGGGCGTAGTAAGGCTCGTCGCCGAGCAAAATCACCGCGCGATGGCCACGCGCCGTCGCCGCCGCGAGCGCGTGGTCCATCAGCGCGGTCCCGACCCCGAACTTGCGGGAGGATGCCTCCACCGCGAGCGGGCCGAGCATCAGCGCCGGGATGCCCCCGGCGCTGACGTGCCACAGCCGCAGCGTCCCGACCAGGCGCCCTTGGGCGATCGCCGAGAAGGCAAGGCCTTCGGCGGGCGCGCGTCCGTCGCGCAGGCGCTGGCAGGTGCGCAAGCTCCGGTTGGCACCGAAGCAGGCGTCGAGAAGGGCTTCGCGCGCGGGCACGTCCGAGGCGCGCTCGTTGCGGATCGCGAACGGAGCGGCGCCGGGGATGAGGGCAACGGTGGTTTTCCGCAAAGCAGTCATGGCACGTCAGTCCCCACAGCCACGGGCGACAAAGCCCACGGCTGCGTTGTTAGTCTTGATGTTTTGGAAGGAGCCGACTGGTCGGCTACCCGCTCTCTCGTTCCCTCCCCCGCAAGCGGGGGAGGTGGAAAACATCTGCGGATCAGATGTGGTAGGTCTTGAGCGGCGGGATGCCGTTGAAGGCCACCGACGAGTAAGTCGACGTATAGGCCCCGGTTCCCTCGATCAGCACCTTGTCGCCGATCTCAAGCGTTACCGGAAGCGGATACGGCATCTTCTCGTACAGGACGTCGGCGGAATCGCAGGTCGGGCCTGCGAGGACGCACGGCGCCATCTCCGCCCCGTCATGCGGGGTGCGGATCGCGTAGCGGATCGACTCGTCCATGGTCTCGGCGAGACCACCGAACTTGCCGATATCCAGGTACACCCAGCGCACCTCGTCCTCGTCGCTCTTCCTGGAG
>Ga0116129_1000328_pt1 | contig 32216 bp, 34 predicted proteins | sample June2015DPH_17_2_FD_89732 | JGI IMG/M metagenome (GOLD analysis project Ga0116129, IMG submission 89732) | Peatland microbial communities from SPRUCE experiment site at the Marcell Experimental Forest, Minnesota, USA - June2015DPH_17_10 | ecosystem: Environmental > Terrestrial > Soil > Wetlands...
GCCGCGAATCAACCGCGAAATATTCACCATCGTGCGCGCCATGCTGTAGCGCAAGGAACGATGCATCTTCGGCTTCATTCCACGCGAAATAGCCTGGAGTTTTTGCTTAAATTGCTGCGCTTTTCGATAATGTTTTTCGATTTCCGCGATTGTTTTTGAAAGTTCTTCCGCCTGCTCCGCTACGTTCTCGTCGGTCACCACCAGATCCGGCATCACCAGCATCTCGCGCACCATGAACGAATCCCTGTGCAGCGTTTCGGCCAGCGTTAAAATCTCGCGGATCACCAGCGGAGATCGTGAAAGCGCCTTCCGCACCGCCGTTTGTCCGCGCTCGATTCGTTTGGCCAGCTCAATCTCGCCCTCGCGCGTCAGCAGCGGAACCGTTCCCATTTCGCGCAAATACATGCGCACGGGATCGTTGGTTTTGTCGATGAATTCCTGGGCCAGTTCCAGGTCGCCGGGCTCTTCGCCCTCTTCCAGCTTTTTGTCGAAGTCGATCTTCGGCTCTTCGAGAATTTCGACGCCGGCGCCGTCGAACTCCGTGAGGATCTCCTCCAGTTCGCGCCCGCCCGGATAACCTTCTGTCAGAAGTTCATTGACCTCGTCGTAGAGAACATAACCTTTCTCTTTCCCGGTGTCCATGAGCTGCTTCAGCCGGCCGAATTTTTCTTCAAGTGCCACTAAACCCCGATACCCCAGCAAAGTTCTTTTCTCCGGCATTTTCTCGCGGCTGCCGGAGCTGATTTCATTCAGTGTACAACACCCGCCAGGGACGATTCCCTGCCATTCCGCTTCACTTCTTTCTCCAACTGTGCTAATTCCGCCATCCATGCCAGGGCTTCCTCGACTTGTCCTTCGCGCTCCGCCGATTTCACCCGCGCCCGCAGCTCGTCGATGCGGCGTCGCAATTCTCCGCTCTCCAGTCTCCGCAGGCAGGCTCTCGCCAGTTCCAGTGATTCAGCGTCGTCACTTATATCATCGGCTGCGGTCATATCATGCAATAGACTTTGCTGCTCCGGAGAAAGCCGCGCATCGAGCCCTGAAAACGTCACTCCCGAACCAGATTCCATCATGTGCCGTAGTGTTTCAAAAATTTCGCGCGAAGCGAACTCGCCAATCAGATCCGCCGTCAGCAAAGGAAGGATCTCCGCCCGCGCCTCCGCACTCGCAATCATCGCGTTAATAAGGATACGCTCGATCGCTGGCGCCGCCGCCGGCGCTTTCTGGACCGGTTTGGCCGGCGCCCGCCGGTCCGTCGCCGCCTTCTTGAACTGTTCCAGTACTAACCCCGCGTCCACCCCTAAATATCCCGCCACATCGTTCGCGATCGCCGCCCGCTCCAGTTTGTCGCCGATCTGCTGCACCGAAGGCAGCAGAAACTTAAACGCCTCCATCCGCCCGTCTGAACTGCGCATATCGAACTTCAGCCGCGCCCGGTCGGCCAGCCAGTGAAAATAGGTGCTCGCCCGATCCAGCTTGGCGCGATACGCGTCCGCACCGTTCTGCTTCACATAATCGTCCGGATCCAACTCTCCGTCGAGCGCCAGCACCTTCACATGCATCCCTTCGTCCAGCAGGATCCGAATCGCCTTCTCCGAAGCATCCGCACCCGCCCTATCCGGATCGAAATTCACCACCACGTGATCCGAGTGCCTGTGAATCACCCCGGCCTGCGGAACTGTGAACGCGGTGCCGCAGCTCGCCACAACTTCCTTCACGCCCGCCGAATAAACACCGATCACGTCCATATAGCCTTCCACCAGCACGGCTCGATTCGTTTGGCGCATCGCGTTACGCGCCCGGTGCAGATTGTATAGTACGGATGCCTTTTTGTAGATCGGCGTTTCACCACCCGAATTTAAATATTTCGGCTGATCCTGATCGCGCATCGCCCGGCCGCCGAACCCGATCGCCTTGCCCGATTCATTATGGATGGGGAACATCAGGCGGCCCCGGAAGACATCGAAATATCCCGAGCCGTCTTCGCGCCGGCGCACCAGGCTCGATGCATCAAGCTGTTCGCGCGTAAACTGCCGCTCTCCGAACATGCGAACCAGCGCCTGACCTGACCCTTCGGAATAGCCCAACTGAAACGTCTCGATCGATTCGGCGCCGATCCCGCGCTTGGATAAATAACTGCGCGCCTCCGCTCCGTGCGGCCCGCGCAGATTCGCCTGAAAAATTTCAGTCGCGATCGAATGCATTTCAAACAGCGCCCCGCGCAGCTTCGAATCTGCATCGGCATAGTCATTGCGCTTCGGCATCGGGATGCCGTTCTTCTCCGCCAGCATCTTCAACGCTTCGGGAAAAGTGAGCCCGTCGATCTCCTGCACGAATTTCAAGACGTCCCCGCCCACGCCGCAGCCGAAGCATTTGTAGAACTGCCGCGCCTGGTTGACGCTGAACGATCCCGACTTCTCCTGGTGGAACGGGCACAACCCCACATAGCGGCCTGTCGCGCCCACGCGTTTCAGCCGCACGTATTCGCCAATCACCTTGACGATGTCGATGGAAGATTTTAGCTGCTCGACAAACTCCATCTATACCTCTGATCCTACCTCTTCGCTGTCAAACATTTGCATGCTAATATGTTCTTGTGCAGGTGGATGAATTCAAGCAACACACCGCGTCGAAGATCAAAGACCTGCGCTGCCCCGATCATCATCAGCCGCCGCGCTTGAAGTTCCAAGGCGAATCCCTCAAAACCATCAACATCCAACTGAGCGCCTGTTGCAGTAAGCTCATCGATCTGGCCAACCGCCGCATAGCCGAAAGATAATAAAATTCTCTGCGAGCTTTGCACGTTGGCGTGAACTATGCTTCTTGAACGCAAACGCAATCGCCACTCAAATCGTAGACGCCGCTTACCAAATCCATGTGAGCCTGGGTCCAGGCCTGCTGGAGTCCGTCTATCAACAGGTTTTCGCCGCGAAGTTACAGAAGCGAGCCCTTCGCGTAGTTCTCCAGCAGCCAATCCCGATTCTCTATGAAGGTCTCCCTTTCGAAGTAGGCTTTCGGGCCGACATGATTGTCGAAGATACAGTGATCGTAGAAATCAAATCAGTCGAGGCGATACACCCGGTGCATAAAAAGCAGCTCTTAACCTACCTCAGGTTAGCGAACAAACCGTTAGGACTCCTAATCAACTTCAACGTATGCCTGATCAAAGACGGCATATCAAGAGTAGTGAACGGTCTAGCCGAAGAAAGCTCTTAAATCCTCCTTGCGAGCCTTGGTCAGAAAAGCGATAATTAACCGCGAATAAACGCCCTTCTGCGCCCATTTTTAGCAGATTATGATCATTTAAGAGCCTCTGAATTGCAGGAATCAGGCGGATGATCTTTAAGTTCGCTTTGCGAGCTTTTCTTCCGGCCCTTCGCGCCTTTGCGTGAAATGTGTTTTCTTAAACCAGCAGCTCCGCGAGTCTCGCCGCCTGGTCAGAAAAGCGATAATTAACCGCGAATAAGCGCGCTTCGGCGCCCATTTTCGGCAGATTATGGTCATTTAAGAGCCTCTGAATTGCAGGAACCAGCCCGGCCGGCTCGACGATCGCCCCGAACTTTTCCTGCATGACGCTCCGCGCCCCATGGTGATCCAGGCACACCGCCGGCAGCCCCGCCGCCAGCGCTTCCAGCAGCGTCAGCCCATAACTTTCGTGGCGTGAGGGAAATACATAGAGATCGGCCAGCGCGAAGAAATCGCGTTTCCGCTGTCCCGTCACATATCCGGGGAAAATCACCTTTGTTTTCTTTAACTTTGCAACCAATGACCGCAGTCTTTCCAAGAACCGCGCGCCCTGCATAAACGCCGCCTCGCCGCAGATGAACAACCACAAAGGTTCTTCGAAATGGTTCTCCCATTTGAGCAATTGTTCCAACAGTAAATCCTGACCTTTTTCCGGCGAAATGCGGCTCAGCGTGAGCAGAACCCATGCGTTTTCAGGCACATTGAACTCCCGCCGCAGCGACGCCGCGTCGCCCAATCCTTCGTCGGCGACGCCCCATGGCAGGACGTGAATTTTCTCCGGAGGACAATCCGGATAACACCGCAGCATAACCTCTTTCATCCCTTCAGATGGCATGATCAGCCCGCGCGAGTGGACCACGCTCGCCTCCTGCTTTTTCCAAACCAGCTTCGAAATTTCAGGCAAAGCCCAATGGAGCCGCCGATACCATTTCACCGTGGTTTCCGGGCGAATCAGGCCGCGAAAATAAATGTCGGCGACGTAAGCGACGACGTCTACGTGATAGATAGTAAAGATGTTATATCCGTGCAGCCGCTCGAAATCGGGCCCTTCTGAAACATCGTTGGCTAAGACGGTCGTCGTTTTCGGATCATGCTTTAAGATTTCTTCCGTCGAAGTGCGTTCAAATTCGCGTGAGAACCGGGCGTAGTCGCGCTCACTGAAACGGACGATTTCCCGCGCCGTTACATCTGGTCGTATCAGCTTGAATTCAAATGGTTTCGTGCGCGACCATTCGTCCACCAGCATGTCGCAGATCGCTGCGCCGCCGCCTAAAGGAACCGCTTCGCGAAAACCTCCATGAGCAGCGGTATAGAGGATCACGCCGGTAAATATTCGAGCACAAGCGCGGTAATGTCATCGCGAATCACGCCGCCTTCGCTGAATCGATCGACAGCATCGAGCAACGCGGTGTGCAAACCGATGGCATCTAATTTTGCGTTATCGCGAAGGCAAAGGCGAAGTCGTTCTGTATCAAAGAATTGGCCGTTGGCGTCTTCGGCTTCCGTGAGGCCGTCGCTATAAATCACTAATTTATCGCCGGCTGCAAGCTGGGTTTGCACCATCTGAATAGGCGCTCCTTCAATCATGCCGACCGGCATTCCTGAAGTGTGCAGCTTGCGGATGCGGCCGTCATCGCTTACTAAAAACGGAGCACAATGTCCGGCGTTGGCATAACTTAAGAAGCCTCCGGAATCGAGCTCGCAGTAAAAGACGGTCGCATATTTTTCGCCGCGCGTGCGTTCGAGCAAAAAGTCGTTTAAACGCAGCATCATGGGCTCAATATTCGGCGCGCCGCCCTGCGCCATTAGAAACGCCCCTTGCAGCAAGCTGGCGAGCAGCGCGGAGCTGACGCCTTTGCCCGAAACATCCGCCACGACTGCGGCATAGGAATTGTGGGCGAGCGCGCGAACGTCAAAATAATCGCCGCCGACCTGGGTTGATGGAATGCTCGATCCCGCCGCGCGAAACCATCCGTCGCTGGGTAGCGAGGCGGGCAATAAACCTTGCTGAATGTCGCGGGCGATCTTCAGTTCACTTTCCATGCGGGATTTATCGCGTGTTTCTTCCAATAAACGAGCGTTTTCGAGGATCGTCGACGCTTCGATGGCGAGAGTTTGCAACAGCTCGCGATTGCCGGAGGAGAGGTCGGCGGGGTTTAGCCGCGAATCCATGTAGAGCAATCCGACGGTGTTCTCCATGGTGGAAGAAATATGGGTATCTTCCGACGATCCGCTGCGAATCTGAACCAGCGGCAGGCAGACGACACTGCGCAGTTCGAGCGACGCGACGGACGTCTCCGGGCGGATTCCCTGCTGCTCAGAAGGGTCAAAAGACATGGAGAGCAGATCACGGCGGGAATTGAGCGCGCGCTGGATGACGGAGGTCGGCACGCGCAGCTCATCCGCTTCGAGAGCCTTGCCGGCGCGGTCGCGGGCGACGGATACCTCCAGGTCGCCGGCTTTTCTGAGCAGCAGGAATCCTCGCTCACAGCCAGTCACGGCGAGCCCGGCGTCGACTACGGCAGTGAGGACTTCCTGCGTCGACAATGAATTTTGCAAAGCGCGAGCAACCTCGACCAGCGAACGAAGCTTAGCTAGACTGTTCGGTCCCAGCGCGTTGGAATGGGAACCTGAGCCGACCTCTTCGCCCAGTTTTCCGATGATGCGATTGATCTCGCCATGGTCGAGGGCGAAGGTGAGCTGAAAGGAATCGCGGACGCCGAATTCAATGCGATCGGAGTTGCGGAGCACATGGCGCGCGATGCGCTCCCCGTTGACCCAGGTGCCGTGGCGGCTATTGAGATCCTCAATGACGTAGGCTCCATTTTCAGAAACGATGCGGGCGTGCTGGCGGGAAGCGCGATTATCGCGCAACACCAGATTGTTATCCGGCTGGCGGCCGAGCATGAAAGGGAGCGGCTGCAAAGCGACCCGGCTGCGCTGGCCGGAGGGCGAAAGGACGAGCAGAGAAGCGGGAGGCCGAGCGGCGCGAGCTTCGGGCTCGGAAGAAGTGGACATTCAGTTTAATGCGCTCCGGCGCTTGTTTCCTGGGCGCGAAGGGCGCGGCAATGGGAGCAATAGCCGCCGATCTCAGTGCGCGTGAGCACGACTTCAAATCCGAAGTGCGATTCCACCTGCTTGCGCATCTCCTGCAAAGGCTCGCCGAAATATTCCTCGACTTTGCCGCAGCGCATGCAGATGACATGGGCGTGCTCTTCTTTGAGGCGCGTCTCATAATAATGCTGATCGCCGGAGTGGTGCATGAGGTCGAGCTCGTCGACGAGCCCACCCTCTTTGAATAATTTCAATGACCGGTAGACGGTGACGCGGTTAAGCTTCGGATCCTTCTTCTTGGCGAGCTGATAGAGACTTTCGGCATCGAGATGGAGGCCGGAATGGTCGATGAGGTCGAGCAGAATACGGCGCTGCCGGGTGAGCCGGACGCCACGCTCACGAAGGGAGTCCTGGATGCCGGAGTGGGGCATAGCTACTATCGAGGGTAGCAAAGAAGAGAGTAGCCAGGAGCCAGTAGGTGATTGATTTCATTGTGAAGGTGAAGACTGCGCCGCATTGCGTCGTGCTCGACTGCTCCGCTATCATATTTGCGGCATGGCGCTCCTTATTTGCACCAGCGATGGTCAGCCGTTTGTTTTGGAGTTGGTGGCCACGAGATTTATATTGCCCGATCTCAACCCTGTCAGTTGGGCACTGGTGACCGACCAGCCTCCATCTTCCTGGCTGCGCGGTCAGGCGTCCCTGAGGAATCGAGGAAATGCGGATGACATGGGAAGGCAGGTCTGCGATTTCCAACTGGCCAACGCAACCGGGCCGCAAGGCGATATCACCGGGTTTCGCTACCCGGTCAATGAAGGTAGTACTTTTCAGTTCACCCTGACCGGCCAGACGCAGGGATGCACGGTTATTAAGAGTCTTCCCACGAATATCGATTTCATCCAGCCACGCCAAGCGGGAATCGTGGTGGGGACGCAGGTTCCGGGGACACCGTCTAGCCAGGCGAATCAAGACGGTCCCCGCTTCAGCAAGACACCGCCCACGGACGTTCCGTTTCGCCGGCCCGGTTGCCAGCAGGTCTTTTATCAGACCGATCCGCCGTTCCCAAGCGACCTTTATTTTTGGATGGAGAGGATTGAGTCCCAGGAGGCGGGGTGGATGATGTCGTCGCGTTCGAACTACGCCTCCGGAACAGCGACTCTCGCAGTCGGCATCTGGACGCTCAAGCAAGGGGAGAATATACACGGGACAATTCGTGTTCCGGAATTTAAGATTGGCGCGGAATGCCAATTTACGCTTGTACCGCCGGGCTCTGTAGACAGGTCGAAAGCTATAGCGACCTCCAAGTTCAAGGTTATCTCGATCGGCATATACAGCCCTGGCCAGGGACCGGCGTTCCGCGCTACTCCGCAGGCCTAACGGAGGCGAGGTGGTCGTTTTTCACAACCTGATTTCGATTGACGGCGCGGGCTTCGATGTCCGAGGCGGAAAGAAGTATGAATCCGAGGTTTTGCATTATCTGCGCATCGTCAACTCTAACCATGTTGGCAGGATATTGCTCCACTGGTTGAGAGCCATCAAAGGTAAGCATAGTATCGCGATGTATCCCTACAAGGCGCATCGCTGCGAGAAGGACTTTTGGTCGTTCAGCGCCCCTACCAATCTCAAATCCGCTACGCCCGCCGAAAGGAACGTGCGCGACAGTTGGGGCAGACCCATTCCCACGCCGACACTCGATCGGGCCCACCATAGGATCGAGGACCCGGTTACGGGACAGGTTGTGATGGAGCCGATGAAGGGAACAGGGGGCGGCTCCAACACCGTCATTGGTTTCACGCCTGGAAGGTTTACTCACCAGCAAATCGCGGGTTTGGCTCCCGATCACGTGCTGGTCCATGAACTCACGCACTCCTACCGCCAGATGCGTGGACACGTCAACAAGACCGCGGTTGGCTGCGTGGTGGCTAAGCAGGCGAACGGCAGCACGTGGTCCGAAAATTACCCCAATATGGAGGAATTCCTGGCCGTGATGATCCAAAACATATACCAGTCCGCCAGTGGTACCGGAGGGGCGCTGCGCGGCGAGTATTTCTCGAACGTAGTCAAAGGGCAGCTTCGATATCGCCAGGTTCCGGATAGCGGCGCGCGCGACCGGCAAGGAGCTTTGCAAACCGGGATGACACCCAGCGAGACCTTCGTGCTTGAACACTATGGACGCGTCACGCAGCTCTATCGCGAGGAAACGGGGCTGGCGCATGACTTGGCGCAGATCAAGTGCACCTTCAATCCGTTCCGCGACTACGAAGCAAAGCTGACGCAGGGCAGCCGCTGAGTTTCGGGCACCCTTAACCGCTCGCGACTTCCAGCAGCGGACGGAGACAATGCGGGACCGTTTTGGAATTGCAGAAAACGGCCGTCGAGGATCCGGAAAAGGACTCCGCTCCCTGTGGTCACGGCTCGGTTGAGAGCCGTGCGGGTATTCGTTTTTTAAAAAAGTGTGACGTTGGGGAATTGGATGCGTCTAGTGCACATGCGCATTTTACTTGCTATTGGCTTGGGGATTGTTTCGTTGGCGCGCGCCCAGGAGTTTGAGGCTGCTTCGGTGAAGCCTGCGGCGCCGCCGGATTCCGGCAGAATGATGGTGGGGATGCGCGGAGGGCCGGGGAGCTCGGATCCGGGGCGCATTAATTACACCAACGTCCAGTTGAAGGAGGTTATGGCGGCCGCGTATGACGTGAAGGTTCACCAGATTTCGGGGCCTGACTGGCTGGATTCAGAGCGGTTTGACATCACCGCAACCATGGCCCCTGATACGACGAAAGCGCAGTTTCATGTGATGCTGCAAAAGCTTCTTGCGGACCGGTTTAAACTGACTCTTCATCACGAAAAGAAGGACCTGCCGGCGTTTGTGCTGACGGTGGGCAAGAAGGGTTCGAAGATGAAGCAGTCGGAAGAAGAGCCGGCGAAAAAGGTGGGCGAGGCTGGCGCTGATGACGGATCTCCGGTAGAGTTCGGGGCGGGAGGGCGCGGAGGACCGGGTAAGATGCCTCTGGGTAAGGACGGGTTTCCGGACCTGCCAGGGGGAGGGCGCGGGGGTCCTTCGATGATCATGATGCCGGGGAAGGCCAAGCTGATGGCCAATAAAACGACGATGGCGGAGTTCGCCGATCAGCTCGAACGGTTCGTGAATCGTCCGGTGGTGGATCAGACGGAGCTGAAAGGCAAGTTCGATTTCGTGCTCTATTTCGCGCCGGATATGGGCGCGATGATGGGCGGGCGAGGTGTTCCGCCACCTCCTCCCGATGGAGGCGGGCGCGGCGGCGACGGTGCGGAGGAGGTACCGACCATTTTTGTGGCGGTACAGGAGCAGTTGGGGTTGAAGTTGGAATCGCAGAAGGCGGCGGTCGATGTGTTGGTGATCGACCACATGGAAAAGGTTCCTACGGAGAACTAGGCCGGACACCGCTCCCTGTGGTCACGGCTCGGTAGCGATTCGGAAGCGTCGGCGTTTCATCGCTATCGCTGGCAGCGCATGGCGCCGCCCCACAGCAAAAGTGTTTCCCTGCCCGGAGGTCGAGTGGCTGTTTTCAGGCGGTGGGTTTGCGGTCGAAGAAACTAACTGTGAATTCGGGGAGGGTGCGGGGGGATTTTCCTTCTTTCAGTTTTTTCAGCATGCTTTGCTTGTCGGCTGGGCTGCGATCCTGGCCTAGTTTGAACTTGCCTTCGAGAAGTTCAATCTCCAGCTCAAAGCCGATGATGCCCGACATGAGACCGTACTTATAGGTGTCGTCGATTTTCGAAAAGTCATAGCCGGTGCCTTCATATTTCTCGAATTTGGCGATCAGCGTAGCTAACAGATCGTTCAATTCCTTCTTCCCTTCGACCGGGCGCAGCTTGCCGGTGGCATGGACCACGGCGAAGTTCCAGGTGGGCACTACGTTTCCAGTTTTGGCGTACCAGGTGGGCGAGATGTAGCCGTGCGGTCCGTGGAAAACGATGACTCCGGTTTGGTTGCCGTCGAAGGTCGCGTGCTGAGGATTCTGGCGGGAGATGTGGCCGTGAATCGTTCCATATTGGCCGGCGGCGCGGTCGAGGTAAACGGGGATATGAGTGATTCGCAAAGTGGGTGAGACAGTCACCAGGTCGACGAAGGCGAATTCGTCCATGAAGTCATGGAGGAAGCGGCGGTCGTCGACCAATTGCGGTTTCGGAATGTAGAGCGATTCCGAGACGGGGGGTTGCGCGCTGGATTTCATGCCGGCCAAAGCGAGTCCAGTGAGAAGATCGCGGCGTTTCATTTGATTATTGTATACGCGCTGCGGAAGAATACCAGCGGGTCGCCTTCGCCTATGGTAGCGGCGATGACTTCTCCGATGAGCGCACGATGATCGCCGGCGTTGATGATTTGGGTGGTCCGGCATTCGATGGATCCGAGGGTTCCGTCGAGCAGAGGAGCTCCTTCGACGCCGGGAATCCAGGATACGCCGGAGAAGCGGCCTTCGGGGAGTTCGGAGAATCGGACGGAGAGATGGCGCTGGTTGCTCGCCAGAAAATTGATGGCGAAATGGCCGGATTTTTCGAATGTTTCGAGTAAGCTACAAACGCGGTCGACGGCAACGAAGACGAGCGGCGGAGTGAGAGAAAGTGAACAAAAGGCGTTGACGGTGAGGCCGTGCGGAGTGCCGTCTGAGGCTCTGGTCGAGAGCACGGCGACGCCGGTGGGGAAGAGGGCGCAGGCGCGGCGAAACAGGTCGGGCGAAACGGCGGCGCTTGACATGAGAATAACCCTAATCCTATCATGGGGTTTCAGGAGGCGGCTTTGATCAAACTCGACATCATTAACGAAGTGGTCAACAGGACCGGAATCACCAAGACCAAGGCCGAGATGGCGGTGGAGACGGTCTTTGAAAGCATGAAACGGGCGCTGGGAAAGGGCGAGCGCATCGAACTTCGCGGGTTTGGAATCTTCAACGTACGCCCGCGCAAAACTGGCATCGGCCGCAATCCTCGCACCGGGGCCGAGGTGGCGATTCCTCCGGGCAAGGCGGTACGATTCAAGCCCGGCAAGGAACTGCAAACGCTGCAATAGGACGGCACTTGTCCGCAAACGGTTATCCCCCGGCGCCGACGGCGTTTCCGCATCAAGACGTGTTCGATGCTGCGGCTTGGGCACCGGCGCGTCCGCGGCATCGCTACTGGCTGCACGCGCTGCTGCTGTTATTGACGCTGGTGACGACGACCATCGTGGGCGCGGAGATGGCGCACAGTTTTGCGGCGTCGCGTCCTTTCGATTTTGAGACGGACCTGAACGGGTACGTGCGGATGTGGCACGATCCTTCGTTTCTGCTGGACGGGCTGCCGTTCTCGCTTACGCTGTTGACGATTCTGATGGCGCATGAGATGGGACATTACATGGCGGCCCGATATTACCGGGTCGACGCGACGCTGCCATTTTTTTTGCCGGCGCCGACGCTGATCGGGACGTTCGGGGCGTTCATCCGCATCCGGTCGGCGATCCTGTCGAAACGAATTTTGTTCGATATTGGCGTGGCGGGGCCGCTGGCGGGATTCGCAATGTTGATCCTGCCTCTGATTGTGGGCGTATCGCTATCGAAGGTGGTACACGGCATCGGGTCCCATGGGGAGCTGGTGTTCGGGACGCCGCTGATTGTCCGATTATTCGAGTGGATGATTTTTCCGGGGGTCGCGACGGGAGACATTTATCTGCATCCGGTGGCGCGGGCGGCTTGGGTGGGATTACTGGCGACGGCGCTGAACCTGCTGCCGATCGGACAGCTTGACGGCGGGCACGTGCTGTACGCGTTTCTGGGCGAACGGACGCGCATCTGGTCGCGCTTCGCGGTGGGAATTCTGGCGGTGCTGGGGTTATTCCAATTGTTCACGTCGGCCTACAAGATGGGCTATATGTGGCTATTTTGGGCGGTATTCCTGCTGATTTTCGGAATGCGGCATCCTGCCATCGTGGATCCGAGCCCGGTGGGACGGACGCGCACATGGCTGGGAGTGCTGGCGCTGGTCATTTTCATTCTCTCTTTCACGGCGGCTCCGATCCGCACTATCGGACCGTGAAAATTTCGGCGACGATCATTACTTATAACGAGGAGCGGAATTTGCCGCGCGCGATCGAGAGCCTGCGCTGCGCCGACGAGATCGTGGTGGTCGACAGCGGGTCCAATGACCGGACGGTGGAGATCGCGGAGAAACTGGGCGCGCGGGTGGTGGAGTGCCCGTGGCCGGGTTACGCGAATCAGAAAAATCGGGCGGCGGAAGAAGCCTCGCACGACTGGATTCTTTCGATCGACGCGGATGAATCGTTAAGCGAGTCGCTCGAAGCGGAGATTTGGCAGATCAAGAAAAACGATCCGCAGTTCGATGCGTACACAATGCCTCGGATGGCGCAATATTTGGGGCGATGGATTCGCCACTCGGGGTGGTATCCGGATCGCAAGGTGCGTTTATACCATCGGTCGAAGGCGAGGTGGGTGGGGGAGTTCGTGCATGAGTCGGTGAAGGTCGATGGCCGGGTGGGCGATCTGGAATCGAATCTGTTGCACTTCACGTGCAGTTCGCTTTCGGAGCATTTGAAGACGATGGACCGATACACGACGCTGGCGGCGGAGCAGTTGCTTGCGACAAAGGAGAAGCCAAGTTGGGCGCGGCTGCTATTCGATCCTCCATGGACATTTTTTCGAACGTACGTGTTGAAGGCGGGATTCCTGGATGGAGTGGAGGGACTGGCGATCGCGAACATGGCGGCGCTGTATAACTTCGTGAAGTATGCGAAGGCTCGGTTCATGAGCCCGGGGCGGCCGTGATTCGAACGCTACACGTCGATACGGGGCGGGAGATGCAGGGTGGGCAGTGGCAGGTTCTGTATCTGGTCGAGCGGCTGAAGGACGCGACGCTGCTGGCTCCTGAAGGTTCTCCGCTGTTGGCCGAGGCGCGGAAGCGTGGACTCCCGGCACGCCCCCTCAGAAGATTGTTCGGCGAATTGAGGCGCGCCGATCTGGTTCACGCGCATGATTCGCGCGTGCACACTTACGCCGCCTTGGCGAATTTTGGGCGGCCTCTGGTGGTATCGCGCCGGGTAGGGTTCCCGGTCAAACAATCGATTGCCTCGCACTGGAAGTATCTTCAAGCCACGCTGTTTCTGGCGGTATCGCGGTATGCGGCTGGAAAATTGAGAGACGCTGGCGTGGGACGAGGAGTGATTCGCGTGGTCTACGACGGCATCCCGATTCCTGCATCGCCTTCGAGGCCCGAGCCTGGCCGCGTCGTCGCGGTGCCCAGCAAGTATCAAGAAATTCCGGGGATTCCAGTTCATCTGACCATGAATCTGTTCGACGATTTATCAACCGCCAGCGTCTTCCTGTACGTGAGTGAGATGGAAGGGCTCGGGTCGGCGGCGATCGCTGCTATGGCTTCGGGAGTACCGGTCGTTGCGAGCGGCGTCGGCGGATTACCTGAAGTCGTCGAGCATGAACGCACCGGACTGATCGTTCGCGACGGAGACTACGCCAAGGCGGTGCGGCGATTACTCGACAATCCTTCGTTCGCGGCTGAACTGGGCGCGGCGGGACGAGAGAAAGCGATGCGGGAATTTTCGGTGGAAAAGATGGTGCAATCGACGCTCGACGCGTACAATGAGATTCTTCGATGATCGAAATTTTTCTCGCATTCCTGGCCGGCCTGCTGATTGGTAGTTTTCTGAATGTCTGCGTTTACCGTTTGCCGCGCGACCTTTCAGTAGTCACGCCGGCGCGGTCGTTCTGCCCGTTTTGCGAAGAGACGATCGCCTGGTACGACAACATTCCACTGCTCAGCTACATCCTGCTGCGGGCGAAATGCAGGCGGTGCGGCGCTCGCATCCCTCTGCGGTATCCGGTCGTCGAACTGGTCACTGGCATCGCGTTCGCGATCAGTGTGGCGGCGTTCGGGGTGACGCTGCCGGCGTTGAAGTACGCATTATTCTCAGCGATCATCATCACGCTGATCGCTTCGGATTTCGAAGAGCGGATCTTGCCCGATGAATTCACTTTGGGAGGGACGCTGCTGGGGTTAATCCTGGCGTGGTTCGCGCCGCTGCGGCCGGAGTTGGTGGTGCTGGTGCTGCCTTATTCATGGGGTCCGCGATGGTTATCGATCGGCGAGGCGGTGATTGGAGCCGGGGTATCGAGCGGGTCCATCTGGCTGGCCGGATGGCTGTATGAAAAAATCCGCCATCGGGAGGGGCTGGGGCTGGGCGACGTCAAAATGATCATGATGATCGGGGCGTTTCTGGGCTTACCGGCGGCGCTATTGACGCTGATTTCCGCGTCGCTGATCGGAGCGGTGGGTGGGTTGCTCTACATCCGACTGACCGGCAAGGACGCATCGACCTATGAGCTTCCCTTTGGGAGTTTTCTAGGTGTAGCGGCGCTGGGGATTGCGATTTACAGTGAGGTGTTCGTCAGATTGCATCCGCATTAACTGGGCGCGGGGAACAGCTTGTCGGTTCGCGAGAGCAGCCATCGCGCCCGCCTCTGCGCGGCGAGGTTCAACTGGCGTGTTTCGGGCGATGCGTTGATATCGATGCGCAGAGCGCCGCGCAGCATCTCCTGAAACTCCGTCTTATTCTTCTGCCGGACGAGAACGTTCTCCGCGTAGGAAACCAGAGGCGCGGCTTGATGACCACCACCCAGGGCGATGGCCCGATCGAAGTGCTCTTTCGCCCGCGCCGCCCGTGCCGCCAGGTCGCCTTTGCCGTTCAGACGGACCATTTCATAGGTGATCATGAACGTGTGGACCGTGCCTTCGTCGTAGGCTTCGTCGACTTCCATTACGCGATCGAGGAGTGCTTCGAAGCGGGGAATTTCCGGGAGCATGGCGAAATCGTGCGACGCCGATAGTGCCGCGCCCCAGGAGATCGCGGTCCAGTACATGAGGGGTACGTCGGATTTTTTGAGAGCCTTCACCGCTTCCTTGGGATTCGCTTGGAGGCGCTCCGCAAAACCCGGATGCTTCACTTCGATGCCGCGGAGGCCGTAGTTTCGCGCGCGCAGATAAAGCTTCGCGGCGCGGGCGCGCATCGCCGTAGCCGCGACTTTGTTAGTGTCTTCCAACTCGTCGGCGTCTTCTTGCACGAAGGCGTAGGCGTACTGGGTGAAGCCGCGCGCCGCCGCCAGCAGCAGACCTTCATGGCGAGGATTTTCCGCAAGAAGACTCTCGACCAGCTTCAGACTGAACGGCACGGCGGCGCGGATTAATTCGGGATCATCGTCGGCGGAGAAGGTCGTGCCCGTCCCGGCGAGCGCATTGCCAAGTTGATTGATCGCGTACCGCTTCACGGAACAGCCGCTGAGCAGGATCGCGGAAAGCAGAACCAGTCGCTTCATCAACAGCTAGTGTACTGCGCAAACCTAAAGCGCTTCTGAATGACACGCCAACAAAGAGTCATGAAGCGCGTCGGGCCGAGTCCCGCCCAAGGCATACGCGCACAAAAGAGGTACCGAATGGTGTTTGATCAGGTCGTTCCACAATTCTTCCAGCCTCGCTGTTGCTTTGGGTTCCGGCATCCAGAGGAGATCCACGATTTCTCCAAAAACACGAACTTGACCCGTCGAGCTAGAACCCTTCGCTTTCCCGATCAGGTCCCCGACTATTTTTTTGAACTTGTGTTCGTCGATAATCCCATCGAACAGAAAGGCCGGCAATAGATCTTCGGCAGTCTCACAGATGAGCTTTCCGCTGGACTCCAGTTCGCTCACGTTGAAGCCACTCTCTTGAAGATGCCGTCGAATCGGCTCGCAATGAGAGTCCTGCATCAGCAAGAGGGCCGATTCACCGTTCCGCAGGCCCGTGCCCACGTAGAGCGCGACCGCATCGACAAGCTGCGCTTCGTCCCTGTAGGGATACACAATATGTCCGCATGGGCTTGGATGGGTCAGAATTGCCGTGCCGGTGGTGTTCATCCCTTCAACCCTAGCAGAGAATCCGGCGGACGCAGCAAAACCTTCAATATCCCCTTTGTGCTGGCCCGTTTGAAGGCATCCGGTGTGCGATCGAGCGGAAATTCCTCCGAGATCAAATCGCCGACGCGGACTTTTCCCGATGCCAGCATCCGCAGCGCCGGTTCGAAGCGCCCGCAGCGCGAGCCGACAAGCGTGATTTCATTCACGATGGCCGGCGCGGTATCGATGGGCACCAATCCATGCACGGTCGATTTCATGACGACTGTTCCGCGCGGTTCGCACATTGCGATCGCAGCGCGCAATCCTTCGGAAGAACCCGTTGCGTCGACCACAATCGGGAAAGCGCGATTGGGCGGTTTTTGCGGCAATATCTCAGCCGTGACTCCGCACCACTCCACGAAACGCATCTTGTCGCGATGCCTGCCAAGCAGCAAAACTTTTGCGCCATGCGCCTGCAAAACCTGTGCGATCAGCAGGCCGAGCTTGCCATCGCCAAGCACCGCGATTGGCGTCCCTTTGGCGATCCGGATCTGATCGAGGATCTCGCAGGCGGCCGCGACGGGTTCAACGAAAACCGCGTGCTCGGTTGAAATTGACTTCGGCACGCGATGCAAGTTCACGACGGGGAGCGTCAAGAATTCGCGAAATGCGCCAGGATGTTTCACGATTCCAAGCACGGTGCGATTCGGACAATGCCGGCCAAGGCTGCGCGCGCACCAATCGCAGTGGCCGCAGGCGAGATTGATTTCGCCCACCACGCGAGTGCCATCGGCCAGTTCGCCGACGAACTCATGACCTGGCGTTCCGGAGAAGCCGTAGTAGCCGCGCTGCAATTCGAGATCGGTGGAACAGATGCCCGCGGCAAGAAGGCGAATCCGCGCAAATCCCTGCGCGATGCGCGGCAGCGGCTGCTTCTTGATTTCCACTACGCCGTTTTCCAGATGGACGGACAACATTCGTTTAAAGTTAGAAGATATGGCTTTCACAATGCAATCATTGACGCCGATCCTGCTGGTGGAGGCGATTGAGCCCTGCCTCGATTTCTGGAAGCGGCTTGGGTTCGCCGTCACGGTAGAAGTTCCCGAGGGCGACGCACTGGGCTTCGTGATCTTGAAAAACGGGCCGATTGAAATCATGTATCAGACGCGCGCCAGCGTAGCGAAGGACGTTCCCACGATGGCGGATTTCCCATCCTCGAGCATCCTTTATATCCACGTCATGAATCTCGACGAAGTGATCGCCGCTGTTTCCGATGCGCCGGTGCTGATTCCTAAACGCACCACGTTTTATGGGGCCACGGAGTATTCGGTGCGCGAACCGGGCGGCAACGCAGTCAGTTTTTCCGAAGTGAGCACGCATGCAGGCTAGTCTGCATTGCATCACTGAATCGTGCGGTGCGTATTTGGGGATCGAAGAGGTACTTTACAATTGCCCGCAATGCGGCGGGTTGCTAGAAGTTGTCTATGATGGCCCTTCCGCGCCCACGGAGGATCTGAAACGGACATTTCGCGAGCGGCGGTTGAGCAACGCCCCTCTCGATCAAAGCGGCGTGTGGCGCTATCGCGAATTGTTTCCGTTTCTGGATGATGTATCAGACGTGGTGACGCTGCGGGAGGGAAACACGCCGCTGCTGGACGGGCCGATCGCCGCTGCCTATGGAGGACTCGACCGGCTGACGTTTAAGCATCAGGGTTTCAATCCGACTGGTTCGTTCAAGGACAACGGAATGACCTGCGGCGTGGCGCAAGCGCGACGGCTGAAGATGACGCGAGTGGCGTGCGTCTCGACCGGCAACACTTCGGCATCGATGGCGGCGTACGCGGCGGCGGCTGGTTTGGAGCCCTTGATCTTCCTTCCGCACGGAAAGATTTCGTTCGGGAAGCTGGCGCAGGCGCTGGAATACGGCGCGCGCACGTTGCAGGTAGAAGCGAACTTTGACGAGATTCTGGCGTTGGTGCGCGTGCTGGCGGAGCGGCTGGGCATTTATATGTTGAACTCGATGAATCCATTTCGCATCGAAGGGCAGAAGAGCATCGTGATTGAAATGATGGATCAGCGCGACTGGCAGGCGCCGGATTGGATCGTGCTGCCAGGCGGAAATCTGGGCAACACGTCGGCGTTCGGCAAGGCTCTACGCGAGTTGCATGCGCAGGGTTTTATCGATAAGATGCCGCGTCTTGGCGTGATTCAAGCGGAGGGCTCGGCTCCTTTTTACGAGTTCAGCCAGCGTGCCGGCGAGGGTCCGTTCCGCGCCGTCGCGAAGCCGGAAACGCTGGCCACCGCGATCCGCATCGGCGATCCGGTATCGTGGCCCAAGGCATGGCATGAAGTGCAAGCATCGAAGGGCGTGGTCGAAAAAGTGACCGAGCAGGAGATCGCCGACGCGAAAGCACAAATTGGACGATGCGGCATCGGGTGCGAGCCTGCCTCCGCTGCAACCCTCGCAGGAATTCGTAAATTGACAGCAGCGGGAACCATCGCGCACGACGCCGACGTGGTCGCGGTGCTGACCGGCAACGTACTGAAGGATACGGATTATATTTATCGCTATCACACCGGCCAACTGGAGGCGCCGGGAGGCGTCAGGATCGCTTCCACGTTCGGCAATCAGCCGGTCGTGGTTCCGAACGACGCAGATCGAATTGCGGAGTTGTTGAGTTAGTTCGCGATCCATGCCAGAGTATAATCAGAAAGTGCGAAAATTGGCCTTGCTTACGGCCCTCTCCTTGCTGGCCGCGTGTGCCCCCGACATCCAAAACAAGGACGCGGTGCGGGGCACCATCGTTGACTATTTGAAGGCGCGCCAGGCGCAAACGGGTTTGAACGTGGATTTAATGCAAGTGGACATTTCATCGCTCACGTTCGCTTCCGGCGGCAATGAGGCGCATGCCAACGTGATGTTTACACCCAAGGCGGGCGGAGGCGGGATGCAGATGCCTTACACGCTGGATCGCAAGGGAAATAAATGGGTGGTGCGCGCGCACGCCGAAGATGGCGCGAATCCGCATGGCGCGGCGGGCTTGCCTGCGCTGCCGCCGAATCATCCGCCGGTGGACAAGCAACCATGAAAACGGTCGCGATATTGGGTGGAGGCCCGGCCGGAGCATTTGCCGCGGAACGTTTGGCCAGCGCCGGCCTGAAGACGATCCTTTTCGACGAAAAGCTGGCCTGGGAAAAGCCCTGCGGCGGCGGGCTGACCTATAAGGCGTATCATGAATACCCTTTCCTGGTGGACAACGATACGCCCAAGAAATTCGTCAGCGAGACCACGCTTTCCGCGCCCCGCGCCGGCGCCGTGAAGATGCATCTGGAGCATCCGTTGGTGATTTATTCGCGCATGGATCTGAACCGCATGCTGCTTACGCGCGCCGAAAAATCGGGCGCCGCGATCGAACAGACCCGCGTAATGGGCCTGGAGCGCCGCGAAAAAGGGTGGAATCTGCGCACCCGATGCGGCACGGCGCAAGCGGATTTTTGTATCGTCGCAACGGGCGCCCGCAATCCTTTGCGCGAGGTGGGGACGCAGTGGGGCGCGAAGGATACGATGACGGCGCTTGGATATTACGTACCATCGTCGCAGGATCATATCGATATACAATTTTTACCGCGCCTCGAAGGTTACATCTGGGTTTTCCCGCGCTGCGGCCATCTTTCGGTGGGCATCTGCGGCAAGGGCGAGCCGGCGCAGGCCTTGCGCGCCAGACTCGAAGCGTACATGAATGAGCGCGGCATCTCCTATAAGGATGGAAAATTTTATAGCCATATGCTGCCGTCGCTCGAGACCCCGGGATGGCGCGGCAATCGCGTCTCGGGCGAAGGATGGCTCGCCGTCGGGGATGCGGGCGGCCTGGTCGATCCGATCACCGGCGAAGGCCTCTATTACGCGATGCGTTCCGGCGATCTAGCGAGTCGCGTAGTGATCGACGATGCACACGGCATCGCGGAAAAGGCCGCGGCTTATCGAGCGTTGCTGGCGCGCGAGTTCGCTCTGGATCTGGAATTCGCGGCGACGCTGGCGAAACGAGTTTTCCTCGGCAGCTTCCTGTTCAACTCGGTTCCCGCGCGCATGGTGCAGTATATTCGCAGCAGTCCTCGATTCCGCGCGCTGATGCAGGACCTGTTCGCCGGGACGCAACCTTACGGCGAATTGAAAAGCCGCCTGCTGCGCAATCTCAACGGCACACTTCAGGAAGTGCTGATGAATTTTTTCCTCAATCGTGTGATTCCTGAAAACTCCCGCGTCGTATTATGAAGACCACCAAATCCGAGGAGTGGTTTGGAAGGGCGCAAGCCCACATTCCGGGCGGCGTCAATTCGCCGGTACGGGCATTTCGAGGCGTGGGGGGAACGCCGCTGTTTATCGCGCGCGGCGAGGGTTCGAAGCTGTTCGATGTCGACGGCAATTCGTTTATCGACTATGTTTGCTCGTGGGGACCGCTAATTCTGGGCCATCTTCCCTTGCCGGTGGTGGACGCGCTGCACCAGGTTCTCGAAATCGGAACCAGCTTCGGCGCTCCGACGGCGCAAGAGGTCGAACTCGCGGAGCTGATCGCGCACGTGGTTCCGTCGATGCAAATGGTCCGCCTGGTCAACTCCGGAACTGAGGCGACCATGAGCGCGCTGCGGGTGGCGCGAGGATTCACTGGCCGCGACTTGACCGTTAAATTCGAGGGTTGCTATCACGGCCATGTCGATTCCCTGCTGGTCAAGGCTGGATCGGGAATGGCGACTCTGGGCATCGCGGATACGGCCGGCGTACCCGCGGCCTTCGCGGCGACGACGGTTGCGCTTCCGTACAACTCCATCGCCGCGGTGGAGCAGACGTTTTCGAAACTTGGCGAGCAGATCGCCGCTGTGATCGTCGAACCGGTGGCCGGAAATATGGGCTGCATTCCGCCTGTTGCGGGCTTTCTCGAAGCTCTGCGTGAGCTGACCGCACGTCACGGAGCCTTGCTGATCTTCGATGAGGTCATGACCGGCTTTCGCGTGGCGCTGGGCGGTGCGCAAAAACGTTTTGAAATTCTTCCCGACATGACGACCATCGGGAAAATTATCGGCGGAGGTTTGCCGATGGCCGCATACGGCGGCCGCGCCGATATCATGAAAAAGGTCGCGCCGGTGGGGCCGATCTATCAGGCTGGAACATTATCCGGCAATCCCCTGGCGGTCGCGGCCGGCCTTGCGATGCTGCGCTACCTGGTGGCGCATCCCGAAGTGTACGAAATCCTCGAAGCGCGCGGCGCGCAGTTGTGCGAATGGGTTCCACCGGGAGTAACCGTGAACCGGGTCGGCTCCATGTTCACTTTCTTCCTGACGCCGGACCCGGTCACCGATTGGGAATCCGCCGCGCGCAGCGATAAACTGCGGTTCGGGGAGTTGTTCCACTTCATGCTGGAGCGAGGCGTCTATCTCGCGCCGTCGCAATTTGAGGCGGGGTTCATTTCCACCGCTCATAGCGAGGAAGATATTCGCGACACGGTGGACGCGATGAAAGAGTTCTTCGAAGCCTGAACGTCACAGGTGTGCCTGTTTTTCCCGCACGGCATCTGATCGGATGCGATTTAAATAGCATAAGTACGGCCATCGAACTGCATGTTTAATTTTATGAAAAGCCTCATCCTTGGCGCGGCGCTGCTGTTCGCTCAAGCCGAGGTGCAGACGCAAATCATCCGCTCGATAAAATTTGAAAACTTCAAAGGCGTTTCCTCCGACGAGGTAATCCATCGATTGAAGGACCGCGGAATACGGGTCAGCGTGGAGCAATTCTACGAACCGCAGCAGGTGGAATCGGCACGAAAGGCTTTAGAGGAATTGCTGGAAGAAAAAGGCCGCCGCGGCATGGAAGTGACGTCCTCCATAAAACACGTTCCTCCAGCGTCGATCGAATTGACGTTCAAAGCGGTGAAGAATTAGGCCGCACAAGCTGGCATGTCCGAAGCTGCGGAAGAACAACTCTCGATTGAGGGAGGCCTGACAGAATGAAGATAGCGACGATCTCCGCGAGCGTGACCCTTGCATCGTTTCTGGCTCTCGCGCAGGAGTTCGAGGCCGTGTCCGTCAAGCCGACCGGTCCGGCAGGTCCTGGAAGAGGAATGCGCGGGGACCCAGGCCGGATGAACATGACCGGCATGACGTTGAACTTCCTCATACAACAGGCCTATGATGTGCGGCAATACCAGATTTCGGGAGGATCAGGCTGGGTCAACTCGGATCGCTACGACATCGTCGCGAAGCTTCCGGATAACGATGGAAATCGGGTTCTGCCGCCAGATCCAGCGAATTTCACGGACGATCAGCGAGAGGCCTGGCTACGCCGCAGGCAGGCAATGCTACAGGCGCTTTTAGCCGACCGCTTTCAGCTCAAAGTGCACCGCGAGACGAAAGAACTCTCCAGATTCGTATTAACCGTGGCGAAGGGAGGACCAAAACTAAAGAAGAATGACAGTCTGGTGGAAGCCTCTAACATAGGACATGGAATGATCAACATGGACAGAGGATTTCTTCTGGGCTCGCAGATTCCCATTTCAGATCTCATTCTGGCTCTTTCGCAGATTATGGGCCGCACGATAGTGGACCGGACACTGCTAAATAGAAAGTACGATTTCGAGCTCAAATGGACTCCTGACCAAGGTTCGGCCGGTCTATCGGGAGTAGGTCTCCCACCCCTAGGCGCCGATGCTCCTCCGCGCGATCCGGAAGGGCCCACGATCTTTACAGCTCTCCAGGAACAACTCGGGCTAAAGCTCGACTCCGGCAAAGGGCCGGTAGAAATCATCGTGATCGATCACGCAGAAAAGCCGTCGGCGAATTGAGCCGGCGCAGCGGTCCGCTGAAACCAATCTGATCTCTTCAGCGCCCATTCAGGAAGTCGTCCGCCTCTTCATCCGTCATGGGCGCTTCCCACCTTTCGGTCAAATGGACATCTTCCCTTCCCTCGCCGAACGGGCGCGGTTCCGAGCGGCGAACGCGCCTGGGGTTCATGTGCGTTGCAGGACGATTCTCGTCCCATCATGGTGGACGATTACTTCATCGCCCGGTTGCAGGTTGAGAGCGCTTGTTAGAGAATGCGACAGCGCCACGAACCCCTCATCGCTAATTTGAATCTTGTCAATTTCCTGCTGCATTGCGGGCGCCCTCGTCCTTAGCCTAGCTCACCCCGCGCCGCTTCCGCAGTTCATCGAGCCACACGGCCACGATGATCACTGCGCCGATGATCACCTGCTGCCAGTAGGGATTGATGCCTAGCAGATCGCTGCCATCCGACAACAAGCCCATGATAAACGCGCCCACCAGAGTTCCCAGCACGCTGCCTTCGCCGCCGCGCAAACTTCCTCCGCCGATCACCACTGCGGCGATGGCTTGCAACTCGTAACCTTGCCCGGCGGTGGGCTGTCCGCTCATCAGACGCGAAGCTTCGATCATCCCTGAGAGCCCTGTCAATCCGCCCGCAATCGCGTACACCGATGTAATATTAAACGCGACAGGAATGCCCGCATAAAATGCCGCATCCGGATTGCTGCCGATCGAAAACGCATACCGTCCCAGGCGCGTATGCTCCAGCAGGACATGCATCGCGACCGCACAGACCAGTAGAATCCACAACACGATGGGAATATCGAAGATCCCCGTTCCGGAGCCGAGAAACGCGAACTTCAGAGGAATCTCATGCACGGGCAGTCCGTTCGAAATCAGCAGCGTGACGCCGCGATAAATTCCCATGGTGCCCAATGTAACGATGAAAGGATTCACTTTCAGCCGCGTAATCAGAGTGCCGTTGACCAATCCACACATGGTTCCAGCGGCGATCCCGATAGCGATCGAGGCAGGGATCGAATAGCCTTTCTGCAACGAAAGCGTTCCCATGAAGCCGCCCAGCGCGAGGATCGAGCCGACCGAAAGATCGATGCCGCCGGAAATAATTATCATCGTCATGCCGAGCGCCATGATGTTGATCACGGTGGTTTGGCGAATCACCGTCGATAGATTCGGCCCGGTCAGAAAGTGCGGCGAAGCGATGGCCAGACCAACCACCAGCGCAACCAGTGTCGCGAACGGCAGCAGGCGTTGAATCACTGCGCCACCTTTTCTTCAAATGCGGCGAGTCGCAAAATATCTTCCTGCGAAGCGCCACGCGGAAGTTCGCCCGCGAGCCTGCCTTGCCTCATTACCAGGATGCGGTCGGCCACGGATTGCACTTCGGCCATCTCAGAGCTCATCATCAGAATCGCCGCGCCGGCGCGGGCCAGTTGGTCCATGGTCTCGAAGACCTCCATTTTTGCGCCCACATCGATGCCGCGCGTCGGCTCATCGAAAAGGATCACGCGAGCGTTAGTCGCCAGCCATTTCGCGATCACAACCTTTTGTTGATTGCCGCCGCTTAAGCGGCGCGCGAGTTGCGAAGGCCCATCATACTTAAGCCGCAGGCGGGTTCCGTGCTCGGAGGTGAGCAGGCGCTCACTACGCAAATTGAGAAAACCCATATTACTGACCGAACGGAGACTGGCCATCGTTATATTCGGCGCGATGGCAAGGTCGATGGCTAGCCCCGTCTTCTGCCGATCCTCAGGGACCAGCGCGATTCCAGCGCGAACCGCATCGCGCGGACTGCGGATGCGCACGGTTTTCCCATCCACCTGCACCTCGCCCGAATCCATGCGATCGATTCCAAACAGCGCGCGGCAGAGCTCCGTGCGTCCCGCGCCGATCAATCCCGCCATGCCGACAATTTCTCCAGCGTGCAGTGTGAAGCTAATGTCGTGTAGCAGCGGTTCACACGTCAGGCCCTTCACGCGCAGCATTTCCGCGCCCGGTGGCAAAGGCTCGCGGCGATAAAGCGAGTTCACCGCGCGGCCCACCATGTGTTGGATTAACTGGTCCGTGGTCAGCTCACACAGCATGCACGAATGCACGGTTTCGCCGTCGCGAAGCACCGTGACCCGATCGCCGATCGAGCGCAGTTCTTCCAGGCGATGCGTGATATAAATTACGCCCACTTCGCGCAAACGCAGCTCCTGCACGATGCGGAAAACTTCGCGGGTTTCGGAATCGGTCAGCGAAGATGTCGGCTCATCGAAGATCAGCAGGCTAGAGCCCTGCTGGACGGCGCGGCAGATCTCGACCATCTGTTTTCCCGCCGGGCTGAGTTTTCCCACCAACGCTTCCGCTTGCAACGGAAACGCGTGCCGCTCGATCAGGCGCCGCGCGCGCGCTTCAATTTCGCGGCGATTGATCCAGCCCAGAGCATGACGGTCTTCGCGCCCCAGAAAAATGTTTTCCGCGACCGATAGATGCGGCGCCAGCAGCGATTCCTGATGCACCATCGCGATGCCGGCGGCCGCGGACTCAGCCGGATTGCGAAACCGGACGGGCTGGCCGCGAAACCGCACCTGGCCCGCATCTGGTGAGATCATGCCGGCGACGATTTTCATCAGCGTCGACTTGCCCGCGCCATTCTCCCCCATTAAGAGATGGACTTCCCCGGCTTTAACGGTACAGGTGCCTTTGCGGAGCGCGGTTACGCCGCCGAAACGTTTCTGAATGGAATCAAGTTCAAGAAGCAAACTAGCCAGTTTACTCCATCGGCTCTTCCGGCAAGTCGTCCACTCGATTTTCGAAGCGTGTGTATTGACCGAGGAACCGGAGGGGCACCGTTCCGATAGGCCCGTTGCGCTGCTTGGCGATGATCAAATCGGCCACGCCCTTCACGTCTTCTCGATCTCTTTTATAAACCTCTTCCCGAAAAATGAACGCCACCAGATCCGCGTCCTGCTCAATCGATCCCGAGTCGCGAAGATCGCTCAACTGCGGTTTATGATCGCCCACACGGGTTTCCGATGCCCGGCTCAACTGGGAAAGCACGAGAAACGGCACATTTAGATCCTTCGCCATCAGCTTCAGGCCGCGCGAAATTGCACTGACTTCCTGGTTGCGATTTTCAGACCGTCCGCGGCTGCTCATCAACTGAAGATAATCGATCACCACCAGGCTCAGCCCTTCATTGCTCTGCATGCGGCGCAGTTTCGCGTGCACGTCCATGAGATGAACACCCGGCGTATCGTCGAGAAACAGCGGAGACTCCGTCAAATCGGCAAGCGCGAACTGAAGTTTCCGGCGCTCATCGGCATTCAGATATCCGGCGCGAAATTTGTGCTGATCGACTCGCGCCGCGGAACAGACCAGGCGATTCAGCAAGCTCGATGAAGACATTTCGAGTGAGAAAACCGCGACCGGCTTGCGCATTTTAGGATGCGTCGCGACATGCTGCGCGATGTTGAGCGCTAGCGCGGTCTTTCCCATCGAAGGGCGAGCCGCAAGGATCAGCAGTTCGCCGCCATGCAGCCCTCCGGTCATTTCATCAAACTTCGTAAAGCCGGTGCTGATACCTTTAATGCGCTGCGTCGGATCGAGAAACGCGTTGATGCCGCCTGGGAACGTGGCGAGCACGTCGGACGGCGAAATGAGCCTTTCTCCCGAGCGCGTTTCGCCAAGCTTCAACAGCGATTCCTCGGCGCCGGAGAGAATTTCGTCCGGCTCATCCACGCCCAGCAAACAGCGGTTGATCACCTTCTCCGCCGCGAAGATCAGCTTGCGCAGCGTCGCCTTATCCTTGACAATGCGGATGTAACTTTCGAGATTCGCGATCTCAGGCAACCCATCATCAAGGGAAACAAGATAGCCCAGCCCGTCCACCGATTCGAGTTGGCCCTGCTTCATCAGCTCATTGGCCACCGTGACGCGATCCAGGCGCTCGCCTCGATCGTACAGGTCCTTCATGCGGGCGAAAATGCGCCGGTGTTTTTCCAGGCTGAAGTCGTCTGGCTCTACCGCGCCCGCGACTTGCAGGTAAACGGCATCGTTGAGCAGAATCGAGCCGAGCACGAAACGCTCGGCGTCGAGATTGGCAGGCAAGCCTTTTTCGTACGCCAGTTCAGTCGATGTCATGAGGACCTACCAACCATAGCCGCTTCATCGTCGCGTAACAATGACTTTTTCGGCTCTTGGATGCCGCAGTTAGCCTCTGAAAATCTCTGTGGAAAAGAAGAACGCGGCTAAGAATCGTATCGTGGTGATCCGAAAGGAGCCAGACACGGTTTTCCGCGTTTTTCCTCAAAACAGAAACCCTCTAATCTGTTTTATAGCAAAAACGGACTATTGTTTGGTGGTGGTGGTCGATTTCGTCGCGGGAGCTTTGGCCGTAGTCGACTTCGTTGCAGCCGGAGTTGGAGGCACTAACGGCACAATCGCGGCAAACTTGATGCTATCGACCTTGGGCATATTCTTTAAGATCCACGATTTGCCCAACTGCGAGATCGAGCCTTGATCAGGATCGCCGCCGTAGCCGGAATAAAACTTGTCGACCACGTCCATCCCTTCGATCACTTCGCCAAAAGGAGCGAACCCATCCGCATCCAGGCGCGAATTGTCTCCATAGTTGATGAACATCTGGGTGGTGCGGGTATTGGGCATACTGGTTTTGGCGAACGTGACGAAGCCGCGCTTGTTGGATTGCTTCACCGGCTCATCCATCAGATTTTGATTGCTCCAGGCGGCCGTCACTTTAGGATCTGGACTGATGCCGAATTGGGCCATAAACCCAGGAATTACGCGGAAAAACGCTACATCAGTGAAAAACTTCCCGCGCACCAGATTGTAGAAACGATCCGCGCCAATCGGCGCCCAGGCGCGCGTCACTTGCACCACGAAATCACCTTGCGTGGTGGTGAACTTCACCTTGAACGTCTCAGGCGCTCTCGCTTTCAGCGTCGAAGGATCCAGCAAATTCCGCACGGGCGCCGGGCTTTTTTTCGCGGCGGAAGTCGACTTGGTCTGCGCAAACGCAGCGCCGCACACAAACATCATGGTCAAAATCTGTTTCATAGGGACACTTTCATAATATCGAATTCATGAAGGTCCATACGGACCCTTCCGCCGCGGAACGCGACTCCCTCGGCTTTGAGACGCAAGTGCTGATCGGCGCCGGCGCTTCCCGGCAGCAGAATTTTTCCTCCGGAGCCCAGCACGCGATGCCACGGCAATCTGCCGTCGGTTCCGCGTAGAGCCCACGCCACCTGCCGCGCCGCCCCCGGAAATCCAGCCGCTTTTGCAACCGCGCCGTAGGTGGCGACTTTGCCCCGTGGGATCTTCCGAATCACAAACCGGATTTCATCGAACATGTCAGAAAGAAATATTCACGATCGTGTCAGCTCCGGCCTCAGCGTACACCATCACATGCAGATCATTCCGAGCCCCGTCGTGCCACCACGTTCCAAGCTTGAGGGAAGATCGCTGGCGAACGGCCTTGTAGCTCGTCCCGTTTTCTACCACGCTCACGGGCCGCCCGGTATGATGAATCACCCATTCGTAGGTTCGCTCGACCTGCGATTCAATTTCGACTCGCGTGAAATCGCCAGCCGGCGCCGCGTGAAATTGCGAGTTTGCCCGTGGTCCTGGCTCCCAAAGAAAAAATTCGCCTCCGAGCGAAGGAAAGTAATGCAGTTCCATGGCCTTCTTCGACGCCAGCGGGAAAACAGCTCCATTGCGCGCGAAAGTGGGCACTTGGCCCGCGGGCGCCTCAACTTCGATCGCTTGATTTCCTTGATATTCGATGTTCGTGCGCAGATCGGTCCAGTGGCCGCGCGGGAGTTGCAGGCTCCGATGTTCACCTGGCGCGACGACCGGAGCGAGCAGCACTTCGTCGCCCAACATGAAAACGTCCGGTTGCGCGTCGAGGTTCTTGTCTCGGGAGAATTCGAAGGGAAGCGGCCGAATCAGCGGGTATCCGCGATCGTACGCCTCGCGCAAATAGGTCGTTAGATACGGAGCCCAAGCCTCGCGCGTTTCCATATGGCTAGAGTTGCCGTAGAGCAACGGCATCATCGCCGCAAGGTCCGCCGCGCGTTTCCCGACTTCGCCTTTTGCCCCATTCAGCGTCGAAAGATTCAGCCCCGGATAAAGGATCGCCGACAAACTCCACTGATTCAGCGTCTGCACCATTTGCGACAGAGCCTCCCATGAATCCAGCGGCGTGTCGGGTAGCGGCGTCGCCGCGGACGGCAAACGGTCAGACGATGGCTCTGTGATTTCGATTCTGCCCATCACCTTCTGATGCTGTTCGAAGAGTTCTTTGGGAGTTGGCCCGTAATAAAAGATCAAATCCATCGCAGTGGGCGCATGCACCAGTCCGTTACTGAGGTCGAATGTGCAATCCCGCGGGGCGCGTATAAAGATGCCATAGCCGCTGGTAAAGAAAAATCGCTGCGAGTCTCCAGGACCTGCCAGACCAAAAACTTTGCCCAGCGGAGTCACATGCACTCCAACTCCATCGGCCGAAAGTGTACTGATTGTTTCGCTATTCGCACTCACACGAACCTTCGCGTTGGCTTTATCGATCTCGATCGTCATGTAGAGCCCGCGCAATATCAAGGTGCCGCGAACATCCTCAAATTCGGTCACGACCGGATCGTGCTTAATTTCCGGAACCGCCGGGACCGCCGCTAGACCATGTGCAAAGCGGAACGCAGTCCCACTGATCCACTCGATTTCAGCCACTCCGTCATCGAGCCGCAATGTGAGTTTGCCGTTCTCCCAATCGCGCGAAACGACTCCGGCCTGTGCGGCGGAAAGAGCGATCAGCAGCATCGCGGCTCGCATACTTATTGAATCAGAACGACGGCTTCTTGTTTCTCACCCGTCACACGCGCGCTGTTTTCATCCACGAAAACGTTCACTTCGCTGCGCACGCCGAACTCCGGCAGATAGATCCCGGGCTCGATCGAGAAACACGTTCCCGGAATCACTTTGCGTTCATCGTGCGTTTCGAGGTTATCCATATTGGCGCCGGTTCCGTGCACTTCAGGCCCGATGGAATGCCCCAGCCGATGGAAAAAATACTCGGCAAATCCTTGCTCACGAATGAAGCTGCGCGCCGCATCGTCCACTTCGTAGCCGCACAATTCACGTTTGGCAGCCACTGCATCCTCCACATATCGAATGGCGCGATCGCGCGCCTCTCGGACGATGTGGAAGACACGCTCCAGCGCGGACGGAGCCTGCGGGCCGCAGAAAGCCATCCATGTAATGTCGTAGTACACGGCGTCCGGCTGATCGAGTTTCGCAAACATATCGATCAGCACAATATCGCCCTTCCTGATCGCGGAGCACGCATTCTGCTTCGGTTCATAGTGAGGATTCGACGCATTCGCATTCACCGCAATATCCGGTGCATGATCCGCGAAAAGTCCTTCCTCCCGATAGCGGCCGACGATGAACTGCTGAATATCCCACTCCGTCACATGCTCCGCCGCATGCAGCTTCGCGCCGATCCGTTCAAACGCTTCGCGGCGTATTCGATCCATCCGCCGTCCGGCTTCGAGGTGCCTTTCCAATTGCGCCTTCGACCAGCGAGCTTCAAAATACTGCACCAGATTCGCGGATGTCGCGATTTCGACTCCAATTTCGCGAATCAGTTCGACCGTTCCGGCGTCGACCATTGCCACATAAGGGACCGCACATTTGGGCGAATATTGCATCGCAATACGCTTCGATCCGCCCACCAACTTACGCACACCATTGACCATTTCGCCCCAGCTTGCGTAAGTGGACATCTCTCCAGGCAGCTCGGCCAGCGTCTGCGCCTCGATGCGATGGACCAAGCCCCGAGGTTCATCGTGCGCCGGAACGAAGTAATACCAGCGCCGTGAAACGATGGAATTGGGCGTGAACTTTAGAACGCGATAGGCCAGAGGATCGCGGCGATGATGATCGAAAAACAGCCATCCGTCTAATCCTTCTTCTCTTAATGCAGCTTGAATTTCGGCAAGATTCATAATTCCTACTCAAAAAACGGACGCAGTTTTTCTTCCGATGGTTTCGCCGTCGCGTAACTCACGATGATCAGGCTCAGCACCGACGCCGCCAACGCAGGATAAACCGCGTCGATATCTTTTTGCCAATCCAACCGGTCCTGCGCGAGGTTCCATGCGATGGTGACCACCGTTCCAAGCACGATCGATGTAATTGCCGCCGAAGTGGTCGCGCGTTTCCAGAAAAATACCGCGAGCACCACGGGTGTTACCGCCGCGCCGTAGATCGTATATGCATAAAGCGACGCCTTCAACACCGATTCGAACTGCGAGGCTTGCAACAGCGCGAACAGGCCGAGCGCGACGACCAACACGCGAGAAACGACGAGCATCTGCCGCTCCGATGCGTTCCGATTGATGAAGCGCCCATAGACATCGTGAATGAGATTCGTCGCCGGAGAGAACAAATAGTTGTTCGCAGTGGAGATCACTTTCGCGAAAATTCCTCCCAGCAAAATCGCGCCAAGAAGCACAGGCAGGCCTTTTCGGGCGGTCAATGGAATAATTTCGCGTGGCGCTTCTGTATGAAATTTGGAGCTTCCGATCACCGCGACCGCAATTAACATCGTTTCCAGGAACAGCGTTCCTACAATCCATCCTGCCACCGCGTACTTCGCGTCTTTTTCCGATCGAGCCGAGAAAAACTTCTGATACATGCCCTGGTTTCCGACCAACAGCAGCATCGTCGGCATCAGAAACCCGAGCGCCTTCGATAATCCAACGTCGCCAAGCAGAGTGAAGTGGCTGGGCGGCAGCACGCGCCGCACCTCAGTCCAGCCGCCGGCATCGGAAAGGATTAGCGGCACCGCAATCGTGACGATGATGGTGACCAACCCGCCGATCACCAGATCCAGATAGGCGATAGACGCCATGCCGGCCGCCGCCGTGAACACGATCACGAATCCGGCGATGATGTACATGCCGGTCGCGCGTGGAAGATCGGGAAAAATCAAATGGAGGATGTCGCCACCCCCTTTGAACTGATAACTGACGATCACGGTATAAGAAACCACGATCGCGACGGTCGCCATCACACGCGCGGTGGCGTTGTAACGCGCTTCGAGAAGGTCCGGAACGGTGAACTGCGCGAAGCGTCGCGCGCGACCCGCGATCAGCGCAATGATCA
>Ga0116129_1000329_pt1 | contig 32168 bp, 22 predicted proteins | sample June2015DPH_17_2_FD_89732 | JGI IMG/M metagenome (GOLD analysis project Ga0116129, IMG submission 89732) | Peatland microbial communities from SPRUCE experiment site at the Marcell Experimental Forest, Minnesota, USA - June2015DPH_17_10 | ecosystem: Environmental > Terrestrial > Soil > Wetlands...
CCATCGCTGCCCGCCGAGGTGCCCGCCTGGGCCGCAGCGATGGGAATCGTAATGTCGGTGGGCGTTGGCCTGTTCTTCGGCATCTGGCCGGCGAATAAAGCGGCGCGCCTCGATCCGGTGGTGGCGCTGCGATACGAGTGAGCGAAGCGCGATCGACCGGCGCTCCCAGCCCTTACTGCAGTTGCACCGTCACCGTAACCGTCGCCGATACCGACACCGGCCCCGTCTGAACCGGCGTTGTCGTCGCGCCGGGGCTGGCCACAGCCACCAAGGTCGGCGTATACGCCGACGATTGTTGCGCGGACATCACCGCTCCGGTCTTCCCGCCCAGCCCGGAAGCGATCGCGCCGGCGTTGGCCAGAGCCTGCTGCGAAGCCGCGGCCAGCGCTTGCTGCAAAGACGGCGCGGGGTTCTGCAAGCCGAGAGTCAGACTGCCGACGCTGGTCGCGCCTGCCTGATTCGCAGTGTCGATGATGCGGCCGATCAGCGTCAAATCGGTCATGGTCACCTGGAAGGTGTTCGTCGCGGAATATCCGACGATGGTGGAAGGCTGGGTCGCAGTGCCGTTGCTGTACTGCGGATAGACCGAGTAGGAGACGGTCTGGATGGAGCCGCTCGCGCCCAGTACGCTGTTAATCGCCTGGGTCACGGCTACGGTGACATTGGCGTTCTGTTGCCCGGCGGCCGTCGCCGTGGTCCCCGTCGTGGTCACGCTCACGGTAAGCTGCGCCTGGTTTGGTTGTACGTAGATGGTGGCCGTCCCGATGGCTTGCACCGATGCCGTCGTGGTCTGCGCCACAAGCGCCGCGGCGCCAAGCCACGCGGCTAAGGCTAGTCTAATAGTGCGGGTCATGCTTCCTCCTGGCATACATAGTAGCTCCGGCGGCCTGCGCGCCGGTGGTTCAGCGCCACGCGGCCACCGCGGATTCCGGCGCTCCTTTGGGCCTCCCGGTCTCTTATGTTTATCGGAGGAAAACCATGCGCTACTTGCCCGATGACAGCAGGCGCGCGTAAATCGATTGCGCTTCCGGGTCCCGCTCCACGGCGTGATTCAAGTAGAAGGCCATCCATTTTCGCGCGCGGGCGTTCTCGCCGAGCTGCACGTATAAAGTGCCCAAGCCGCGGGCGCAACGCGGATGATACGGGTCGTGGGCCACATAGCTTTCGCACTGACCTTCGATGCTGTTGAGCGCATACGCGTTCGGCAGCGTCGGCACATCCGGCGGCGGATGCCGCATGAAGATGGTCGCCGTGTCGTCCCAATAGACCAGATGCCACTCGACGGGCGTCGCGACCCCCAGCACCGGCACCAGCAGGAACGGTGCGCCTGAAGTGTACTCGAAACCGTCCAACACGATGGTCTCGATGCCATACTTGTCGAGGATTTGCCGCGGATCGGAACCCGCCATTTTATACGCCATGTTCCGGAAATCCAGGAAGACGTTGTCGCTCAGCGCACGCCCGTCGATAAAAACCTGCTCCTGCGGCCACAAGCGCCAAATCAGGAAGCCGCCCTGGACGTACGAATTCAACATGCGCGACCGAATGTGATGGTCTTCCAGAAACTTGGCCGCCCCCCATGGGTATTTCCACTCGGCCGCGCGAAATTGCAAGCCAGTGCCGCTGGCCACGCCCAAGCCGATTCCCAGAATCAGCAGCGCGGCGGCGGCGAATTCGGCGATAGCCGGCAGCGCGCGCTTCCACAGGGAATAACCCGGGAAATAGGCGGCGATGAGGATCGGCCCCACAATCCCGAAGAGCATCACATTGCGTACCGCCCAAAGGGCGCCGAATGCGAACGCCAGGAACAGCAGCCAATCGACTAAGCGTACGCGCCGCCAGGCCAGAAGCATCACGATGGCGGCGGCAAACAGCATCACCTGGAACGGCTCGAGCGGCCACAGGGCCGTGTGCTGCCACTCCCAGAGCAGCCTTTGCAACATGCTCTCGCGGTAGAGCAGCGGCATGATGACGGGCCGGAAGAAATTCGGGTTCAAGCCCGACGCGGCGACGGCGATGGCACTGATGAGGTACAGCCGCTTGTCGCCGGCTTGCGGTTTGCCCCGATAGCGATCCAGGGCGGCCTCGGCGCAATAGGCGCCCAACAGGCCCCATCCCAGGAAAAAGCCGCCGTGGCAGTTCGCCCAAAAGACGAACATGGCAGGCAGCGCCCAAAGCCAGCGCCGGTATTCCAGAAGCGCGATGGTGGCTGCGAATAGCAGAAACGAAATCAGGAATGGCCGGTCGGAGACATAGCGATCCCCAATGAGTCCGGTGGCGATGGCCGCCCCAACGGCCAGGTAAAAGCGATTGGACCGGCGCCAGGCGACGGCGCCCACTAACGCGCACACGCCCATCAGCAGCAGCGAGCGGAAGACCACCATCCCCGGAAAGCCTCCGGCGGCGTAGACCAGATAGAGCAAAATCTGCGCCAGCCATTCGTGCGTAAGGTTGAAGTGGCGGACAGTCTCCTCGGCGGGATATGCCGAACCGGCGGTCGCGGTAGTGAACGCGAACGGATCGGGCACGGGCAGCTTGTGGGTTTGCAGGATATATTGGCCCGTCTTGAGGTGCCACCAGGTGTCGCTATCCGCCACCTCGGGGGAGAACCAGATGAAGAGCAGGGCGGCCGCCAGAGCGACCACGGCAGGCCGCAGCCATGGCGGCGCGACGATGGGCGCAACGGCTGCCCGGGCCGCTGGCGCGGGTGGGGTCATTCGAGCCGCGGCCTTGGCCGGCCGGTTCGCAGAGCGCGGAGGCATAAGGAAGATTGATTTTACCAATAGGTGGGACAGGCCTCCCGGCCTGTCGCGGCCGATTGACAAATCGGCCTCCAATGGCGACCGAAGGCCGAGCGCTCAGAAGCGGCTCGGGACAACGCAGGCCATGGGCCCGCGCCACCTATTTCTTCTTGCGGATCAAAATCGAGCCGTTCACGGTGTTGAAGGTCATGTCCGTGCCGCCGCCGTTGACGGTGGCGAGCACGGTGCGGTCGAACTCCACGCGGAATTTTCCGTCGGAGGTGTTGTTCTTTTGCGTGGTGGCACGGCCGCTGGTCACGTTCATATCGAAATCGCTGTAGATGCTGCCCTGGCTGCTCCGCATCTTCAGGTTGGCTTTCAAATCCGCCGGCAGCGTCACGTCGATGGTGCCATTCACGCTGCTGAAGGCCGAGGGCTTGCCCGCGTCCACGCGGTCCATCGTCACGTTGATGCCGCCATTCTGCGAATCCGCCACCACCGTCCCCGAAACATTAACCAGCTTGATGCCGCCATTGTGGCAATCGGCGTCAATCTCGCCGTGAACGCCTTCGGCATACAGCGACCCGTTATGCGATGACAACTTCAACGAAGTATCCGGCGGAACCGTGATGGTAATGTGCGTTCCGCCAGGCGTATGGTCCTGGATGGTGATGGTATTATCGTCGTCCTCCACCACCAGACCCCGCTCCGGAACGTCGATGCGGTGCATTCCGTCTGGAGCGCCGTTACGGCCGCGGTTCCGGGACCGGTCTGAATTGCCGGTTTCGACGATCACGTCTTTGCCGTCGTAGGTCTTCACCGTGATGGAGCCGTTGTTGCTCGATGCCACCACCACGCGCGGCCGCGAGCTGTTGCGCGCCGGCACTACCACGCGGCCGGCATCGTCCTGCGCGCAAGCGAGCGCGCAAGCGGCCAGCATCGTGCCCGTCAGGGCGAAAGTTCGTTTCATCGTCTCATCCTCTTAGTTTCCAGTCCCAATATCCGTATCAGGGCAAACTACCCGTGGCGCACGCACTCATGCGTGCCGCGTTCACACTCGTGTGAACGCATCGCTTCACGGCCACAGCCGCTCTCAAATCGCTCTCGAGTGCAGGCGAATGCTTCCATTGAATCCGCTGAACGACAGGCTGGGACCGCCTTTGCCCACCCGCGCCGATCCGCCGCCTTCGGAACGGTAGACAAACTTCCCGTTGAGATTCTGTCCCGCGCCCACCTTCACCGGAAGCGCCGCCACCTCGAAATCCGAATACACGCCGCCGTGGAATGTCTTGAAGTGCAGGTCGGCATTGAAATCCGGCTGGAAGTAAACGTCCACCGAGCCGTTGAATGTCTTAAATGTGCTGTCACGCTCCGGGTTCTTGCGAAACTTCACATTCATGCTGCCGTTGAAGGTTTCCACCCAGCCCGAGCCGGCGATATCTTCCATTTCGATCCCGCCGTTGAAGCCGTGAATATCGAAATCGCCGTTAGTTCCCTTCACTTCGATCTTGTCGTTGAACCCTTTCAGGTCTAACTCGGTCCCGCTCGGGACTTCGATATCGTAGTCGAAGTTCACGTGGTAACCGTAGTAGTCGTCGCCGCGGTAGTTATTCCCATGCGAGCTGCGCCACGGCCCGTCTTCATACAGCCGCACGTAGTTTCCCTGCTGCGAGATATCCAGGCCGACCTTGCGCTTGCCCTCTTCCAACGCGGACGCCGACCGTCCTCGAGTCTCTCTGTGCACGGTGACGCGGATTTCCGAGCCGCTATAGCCATTGACATGGATGATGCCGTGCATGTTATCCACTAACAGCTTCTTCGGATCGGAAGCGGCCGAGACGTTGAACGATCTCTGTATAGTCTCAGTGTCCTTATAGGGCCAGTCGCGCCAGTCATCGTAGTGACTCGCCCGAGCTAGCACCGGCGAAAGCGCCAGCGCCGGCGTTAGCGCGAGTGATAAGATTACGATCCTTTTCACTTGTTACCCTCCAGTTTGTGCACGGCCAAAGTGGCGCGCCCCCTCACTACTTCATCCACCTGCCCATCCTGCGCGAGTTTGCGCAGCGCGGGCGCCGAATCGCGGTCGTTTATCTCCTTCAGTAAGTCGATCAGAGCGCACTGCACGATGGGCGAATCCTGCACCGCCACCGCGTCCACCAGCGCGCGCCGCACCGCCGGGTCGCCGGTATACTTCTCGATGGCATCCACCGCCGAGAGCCGCACGTTGACGTTCGGATCGTGGTTGACGGCGCGCAGCAGCGACTGTTCCACATCGGCGTCCGGGCGCGCAATCTGCGAGCTGAAGCTGACGCCGCGCAGCCGGTCGCTGGGCGATTGCGCCTGCAACAACGAAAGCGCCACCAGTTGCCGCAGCCCCTCAACCTGTCCCTTGAGCTGAGCCATTTCCGGCGACATTTCCTTGGGAGCGCCGGCTTCATACCGCCCGGCCGCCACGCCCGCGATCAACAGCGCGCACGCGATCGCCATTTGCCAGGCCGGCTGCGACGGCCACCAGGCGAGCCACCGGCTACGGCTGGTTTCGGCCGGCGGCTCGACCCGCTTCGGCGGCGCCTGCTCCATGCCGGCCTGATACGCTTCCATCATTTCCATGAACCGCGTCCGCATGGCGCGGTTCGGCTCCGGGACCGACATACTCTCCAAACCTCTCCAGACAATTCCCAATTCCGCCAGCTCGTTGCGGCACCCGGAGCAGGTCTCCAGGTGGCCGATGACGCGCTCCCGCTCGGCCTTATCCAGCTTGCCCGCCAGGCATTCCGGTAACTGTTCGCGAACCCGTTCGCACATCATGACGACGCCCGCTCCCCCCGCAGCGCGAAGAACCGGTCGCCCAACTCGCGCAAGGCGCGGTGAACCCGCACCTTGACCGTGCCCACTTCGCAATTCAGCACGGTGGCGATCTCTTCGTATTTCAACTCCAAAAAGCGGCTCATAACTATCACTTCCCGCTTCTCCCGAGGCATGGCGCTCAGCGCCCGCTTGAGCAGCGCAGCCTCCTGATTGCTTTGCGCCTGCCGGTCGGGCGACGCCTCCGGACTGCGGAAATCGCCCGCCCCCTCGGGCAGCGCGACTTCGCCCTTGTTTCGCCCCACGTGGTCGATCAGCGCGTTGCGCCCGATCTGATACATCCAGGGACGGACGGCCGTGCCGGTCTGATACGTATGGCGGTATTTCAAGATGCGGAAAAAGACTTCCTGCACCAGATCTTCGCTAACCGCGGAATTCGAGGTGACGTGAAGAAAATAGTGGAATAATCCGCGGTGATGCCGGTCGAACAGCAGCTCGAGCTTGCCTACCTCGCCGCTTCGAACCGCCTGCATGATTTGTTCGTCCTCCACGTGCCTGCTTTCGTAATGGAATACTGACGGAACGGGAAAAGGTTACCAAAATAAAGAGATCCGTGGCGTGGGGTTGTGGGGGGCAGCCAATCGTGGAGGCAGCCGGCTTTTCAGACGGTTCTCTCCCGGCAGAGACCCGAAAGCGTGTAAGCACACCATCCGTCGCTGGGTTGTGTCCTAAAAGGTGCGCTGCTCTATGGCGCAACCCGTTCTGGCAGGCCATGGGCCCGCCCTACTGCGCGCTACACTGAACGTTCTTGTGAAGCGTATTCTCTTTATATTCGGCACCCGGCCGGAAGCGATTAAGCTCTGTCCGGTGGTCCAGTGCATGCAGGAGTCCGGCTCCCCGCTCGAGGCGCTGGTGTGCGTTACGGCGCAGCATCGCGCCATGTTGGACCAGGTGATGGAATGCTTCGACGTCCGTACGGACTTTGACTTGGATCTAATGACGCCCGGCCAGACTCTGTCGCAAATAACCGCGCGGGCTCTCACCGCGCTCGATCCCATTCTGGCCGCCGGGAATTTCGATATGGCGGTGGTGCAGGGCGATACCACCAGCACCCTGGCGGGCGCTATGGCGGCATTTTACCGTCACATCCCCGTGGCCCACGTGGAAGCGGGTCTGCGCACTGGCAATATGCTGGAGCCCTTTCCCGAGGAGATGAATCGCGTGGTAACCGGGCGGCTGGCGGCGCTGCACTTCGCGCCCACGCAGGGTTCCCGGCTCAACCTGCTGGCCGAACGCACCGCGGACGAGCGCATTTTCGTCACTGGAAACACAGGCATCGACGCGGTTTTACATGTCGCCAAGGCCCTGGAGCAGGGGCGGATTCCACCCCATTCGTGGGACTGGCTGGATTACAGCCGCAAGCTGATTGTGGTGACGGCGCACCGCCGTGAAAGCTTCGGCGAGGGCATGGACCGCATCTGCGAAGCGCTGTCCGAATTGGCCGGCCGCGACGACATCCAGATTGTTTACCCGGTACACCGCAACCCGAACGTGCTCGACCCGGTGACCCGCGCGTTGAGCGGACGAAGCAATATCGCGCTTATCGATCCACTCGATTACGCATCGTTTGTGGACCTGATGCGCCGCGCGTATCTGCTGATCACCGATTCAGGCGGCATACAGGAGGAAGCTCCGTCGCTGGGCAAGCCGGTGCTGGTGATGCGCGACTGCACCGAGCGGCCGGAAGCGGTAGAAGCCGGGACAGTGAAGCTGGTGGGGACAGACCCCGCGAGAATCGTCGGCGAAGCCGAGCGGCTGTTGGACAGCCCTGAAGAATACGAGCGCATGTCGCGCACCCACAATCCTTACGGCGACGGCCACGCAAGCCGGCGAATCACCGAGACCATTGCGAAGTACCTGGCTTAGGAGATCGGCGACAGAGACGCACTCTCCACCCAACGGACCGCGCAGCCAGATTGCGTAGCTTCCGCCAGTTTTCGAGTGGCTATCTGCGGGGATTATAGGATTCCCGCAACACCCGTTGCCGTCGAGACACGAGCTCGCTACGCTCACGAAACGCGCTCCAGGCGCCCGCCGTTATACCGTAACCGTTCCGATATACTTATCCAATCTGGAGGGTAAGTATGAAGTTGCTCCTCACGCTCGCACTGGCTGCAACCGGTTTCGCCGAGATCCATCGGTTTGAGCCCAAAGAATTCTACAACACCTTCTCCGGCGCTTATGCGCCAGTGCTTCGGATCAAGCCCGGCGACCACGTGATTACGTCCACCATCGACGCGCGCGGCGTCGACTCCGCGGGCGTGCAGCGCGGCCGGGGTCCCAATCCGGAGACTGGCCCTTTCTATATCGAAGGCGCCGAGCCGGGCGACACTCTCGTGGTTCATTTGTTGAGTCTTGAAACCAACCGCGCCACGGGCTATTCCTCGTCGCTTCTGGCCCCCTACACCGCCGACCCCGGGTTTTTGCGCCTGGAAGCGCTGCGTGAGCCGAAGACGGCGACCTGGCAGATCGATAAGCAAAAAGGCGTCGCCTATCTCGATCCGAACGACTTTAAAGGACCTCGCATCGAATTGCCCCTGCGCCCTATGCTGGGCTGCGTCGCCACCGCCCCGGCCAACAAGGCCGCCATCCCCACGAGTTTCCCGGATAACTTCGGGGGCAACATGGACTACAACGGCATGGGCGCCGGCGCCACACTGATGCTGCCCGTCTTCGAGCCTGGCGCACTGTTCTTTTTGGGCGACGGCCACGCGCGGCAAGGCGACGGTGAAGTGGTTGGCAGCGCCATTGAGACATCGCTCGACGTCGAATTCTCCGTCGATCTCATCAAACGGAAAAAGATCAATTGGCCCCGCCTGGAAAACCAGGACTTCATCATGGTGTTGGGCAGTTCGCGGGCCTTAAATGAAGCCTTGCAGCACGCGACCACCGAACTGATGCGGTGGCTCATGGAGGGGTACGGGTTCGACGAACGCGGCGCCAGTCTCCTGCTTGGCCAGGGGATGGAGTACGAGATCTCGAATGTAGTGGATCCGGAGTTCACAATCGTGGCGAAAATGCGCAAGCGTTACCTCGGACAACCGCGTTAGGCGGTTCGAGATTCCCAGCGCGGCGGTCCCAGCGTATCTCTGTAGGTCCATGAGAATTGCGCGCCGGCTGTACCGTGAGGCCCAGGACGCGGCCTTTACAGCAATGTAATCTTTCTCTCCATGGAATGTGAGAAAACACGCTAAAATTGGGAAGGTAGGTGGCATGTTCGAAGCTTTCTCCAGTCGCACCCCGGAAGGGTTTGTTCGCCAGCCCAGGCAACCGCTCGATCCCTGGTTGCGGAACCCCGAAGCATGAGCACCTCGCCTCCTCTTGTTACGCTGGCGGTTATCATCGCAGTGACTGCCTGCTTCGCGCCATCTGCCGAGGCGTACCGAACTGCTCGTCGCCATCCCGTGCCGAGTCATGTGAGCCTGGACGTGCAGCCCACACCGGAGATTGAAGCGCAGGTGACGGACGAAGTCGCGAAGGCGAGGCGAATTCTCGACGACCTGAATACAGACAACCTCTTCGCCAGCCCGTATCTGGTCTCCGCGATCTATTACCACGACGGTTTCCTGAGCGGTTTCCCGGTGGACCGGAGCAGCGCCGACCCCGAGCGGCGCATCATCGGGCAGATCGGTAATATGTTGTCTCCGGAAGTTAAGGCGCGTTTTATGCGATTGCTGCATGAGGTCTGGGCACAGTCCGACCCAACGGGCCCGGAGCGGTCGGCGGAGCCGGTAGCTTACTCGGCATCGGGCGGAGGACGCCTAAGCCATCGGTATGCGATCGACCTGTTCGCGCCCGAGGGCGCCGCGGTCTACGCAGTTTCCCGAGGTATGGTGGTTCTGGCCGACCGGGACTGGGACCCGGCTAGCCTTTTCTCGACCACTTCCCGCAAAGGTGGCAACGCGGTAATCGTGTTCGACCCCGATCACGATCGCTTCTATCGCTACTGCCACATGAGCACGGTGGAGGTATCTGCCGGAGAACTTGTGGCGGCAGGCCAGGTCGTTGGGAGTGTTGGACACAGCGGGCTTAACGCGTCACAGCCCGGGCACGGACGTCATCTACATTTCGAAACCAACGAATATCTGGAGGGGCGCATGCGGGCGATCGACTATCGCGGGCTGCGTGCCATGCTCCGACAGTGGCGTTCATCGCCCGACGCCCAGGGCCGCCCTAAAGCCCCGATTGTGCGGGCTCTTTCGAAGCAGTAGGACGTTCGTACACTGTTCCCTTAACGCCTCGGCCGTAGACAAGGGGACCGAATACTATGAAGCCAAATATCGCGAGCGGCAGATCCGATCTGTGACCCAGCGCGCTCAAAAGCTTGGGATGCAAGTAGTTATCCCCAAGGCCGCCTGAGTCGGGGAGACTGAGGGTTTCGAGAAAGTGTGAACGCGGCACGCAGGATTGCGCGCGCCGCTGCAAGCCCTATTCCGAGCGCAGCATACTAACCGGATCGATTCGCACCGCGTGGATCACCGCCGGCAGCGCCGCCACCAGCGCCACGGCGAACACTATCAGCGACGGCAGCGCCAGCATCAACGGATCGGTAGCCTTCACCTGGTAGAACAGCGCCTCGATGTATCGCACCGATACAAGCCCGAGCGCGAGGCCAGCCAGTCCCCCGGCGCACACCATGGACAATACATCCACCGCCACCAGCCGTGCGATGCCGCCGGCTTGTGCGCCAATCGCCCTGCGGATGCCGATTTCCTTCCGCCGCTGCAACACGGAATAATCCAGCACGCCATACAGGCCCACGCCCGCAAGCAATAGCGAGACCACCGCGAAGAACAGCGCCAGCATTGCCAGCAGCCGCTCCCGCACGGTTTGCGCCTGCACCAGTTCCAACTGTGGGCGGACGTTGCTGACGCGGAATTCCGGCCGAGCCTGTGGCACAATCCGGCGCAGGGTAGACGCCAGCGCCATCGGGTTCGCACTGACTGTGCGCACCATAAACGTCGCCGTTTGTAACGGCCGCAATGCGCCTTTGGCATCCACCGAATGGAACGGGACAAAAGCCACCGGCAGCGTGGCTTCCCGCACGTTGCGATAGGGCGCGTCCCGTACCACGCCCACCACCTGATGAACGCTGCCGCCTTTCGCGATCGACTGTCCTATGGGATTCTCGCCATGGAAGTATTGCTTCACGAAAGTCTCGTTGACAATGGCCACGCCGGGAGACGTGTCGCCCTGGCGGAAATCTCTTCCAGCTACGAAGGGGATCTTCATGGCGTCCATCCAACCGGGCGAGACGTCCAGAAAGAAAGCCAAAATCGGGCCTGGAGGCGCACCGTTGACCGAGACGAATCCGTTCCAGGAGTTTCCGGCGAGCAGCGGCCACCCAGCCAGAGCGACCGATTCCACGCCCGGCGTCGCACGCAAGCGGTCCGCCACCTGCTCCCAGAAGACCGGCGCCACAGGGTTCCGCGTCACCGTTTCGACCGTGAGAAGCCGATCGGCCAGGAATCCCGTGGGCCGATGAGATAAGCGGTCGAACGTGGCTGCAAACAGCGCCGCCACGAATAGCACCAGAAAGCAGAAAGCCACTTGGACCGCGATCAGCGCATGCATCAGGCGCCTCCGTGAGTGCGGGTCCGATCCGCCTTTGAGCGCGCTCGCCGGCTTGACCGCCGAGGCTCTTAGCGCCGGCGCCAGACCAAAGAGCAATGTCACCCCCACGGTCAGCGCCAGTCCAAACCCGAGCACTCGCCAATCCGCCGGCAGGGCCAGCCGTGCAGGGTTGTCCGCCGGATTAATCATGCTTACCACGAACGGCGCCGACCACCACGCGAACCATCCGCCCATGGCAGCCGAAAGAATCCCCAGCCACGCGCTTTCCACCAGCACCAGTTGCACCAACCGCCACCTTCCCGCGCCGATGGAAACGCGCAGCGCCATCTCCCGCGCCCGCGCCGCCGCCTGAGCCGTCATCAGGTTCGCGACGTTGGCGCACGCAATCAACAGCACCAGCGCCACCAACACGCCCATGGCCGCCAGCGCAACGCGATAGTCCTTCTGCATGTCAGAGACGCCGCCGGCCGCTGGTTCCAGAACCAATTTGTGGTCGAGGAATTTCTCGATATTCTCCCGGGACATGCCGAGGAATCCTTTGGACCGATCCTCTTCGAACGCTCGCGAAGTTGCGTCCAGTTTCGCGCGAAGCAGCTCCAGCGCAACTCCCGGCTTCACCCGCGCCATCGTCCGCATCCACGTCCAGTCGTCGTGAACCACACCCGGATGCATCATGGTGGGCAGGAAAACGTCGGTCACCGTGCCCGGTTCCGTGCCGGTGAAGGGCGCTGCCACAACTCCCGCGATTTCGAATTGGCGATCGCCCAACCGAAATGTGCGCCCGATAACGTTCGGGTCCTCCGCGAAGCGGCGCGTCCAGTAGTCGTGAGACAGCACGGCATACGGGTGCGCGCCCGCCTTCAGATCGTCGTTTTCGGTAAACAGCCGCCCTAGCGCGGGCCCGAGCCCGAATGAGGTGAACATCCAGCCCGAGACGTACTGCACGCAGGCTTTTTCAATTTCCCGATCGGACTTGTAAGTCAGATCCATGCGTTCCGCATAGGAGATCGCCATCAGCTCGGCCTGCCCCTTCACCGCGGCGCGCATCAGGCGGAAGTCCGGATACGCCCACATGTCGCCCGTTCTCACCTGCCCATCGAAATCGATTCCCTGCCGAGCGAGCGTGTAAAGCTGTTCGGGTTTAGCCACCGGTAAAGGCCGCAACAATATGGCGTCGATGAGCCGGAATGCCGAGGTGCATGCCCCAATCGCCAGGGCCAGCGAGAGGATCGCCGCAGCGGACGTAACCTTTCGCTTCATGAGCTGACGCCAGCCGTAGACGGCGTCGGCGCGCAGCGATTCGAGCCACGGGATGAGCCGGATGTCGCGGCTTTCCTCGCGCTGCCGCACCGCGGAGCCGAACGCTCGCCGCGCTGCAGCGGGATCGCGCCCGTGGTCGATGCCTTCATCGATATGCGGAAGCTCTTCGTCGATCTCGCGGCTCAAACCATCGCCGCGGAGTATATCCGCAATACGTGACCTAAGCGACATATTCAAAACTCCCTAAACCTGCTCTGCCCTGACATTCCCCATTAGCCCTACTACCAGCCGTGCCTCTTAGCCCACTCATGTTCGTGGCGCTACGTGAACGGTATTGTAAGCTGTCGCGCCGCTGGGCCAATATAATGTGGCATACGTTTCGCAGCCGCTCTCGCCTTAGCCATGCTTTCGTTGGCCGAACTGCATTGTCAGCCCAGGCCCTCGATACCCGGATGCCGGATACTATCCCGGCCGTCACCGGCAAAGTGATGGAGGGCGCCACGCTGCGCTACATCGATGTGCGGATTGGGATGGCGCGCCCGCGGCGGCCGGGCAACAGTACACCGTCGATTACACGGGCTGGCTGCGCGATGGAACGAAGTTCGATTCCTCCATATGAGGCGGCTGCAATCCCCTGGCCGATGCGTGCGCGCCAAGGACGGTCTTGTCGCCCTGCTTGGCAAATCGCGCTTCAGTTCTATAGCATCGATCCGACTAGCCCTCTGGGGCTAACGGGTCGCGCACGTTCGCCGCTTCCTGAGGCGTACAGGCCACGATTCAACGCCAAACCGCATCATTTTGACTACAGTAAAAAGTTCCAAATTGTTCAAAACAAAGTTTTTGCACTTCTTTGCTCTGCATCGTGCTGTAATGAAGCAAAAGATGCCGGAGACTACTTTTGCGGTTTGAAACTACCATCCATCGCCCCGTGGCGGCTGCGGGCGTCGGGCTTCATAGCGGCGTTCCCGTCCGCATCTGTATCAAGCCCGCGAAGGCCGGGACGGGCATCGTTTTCGTCCGCACCGATCTCGACAATTTTTCCATTCCCGCGAGCTGGCGCCACGTGGCGCGCGTCAGTTACGCCACCAGCCTGATGCGTCAGGGCGTACTGATCTCCACTACCGAGCACTTGCTGAGTGTGTTTTATTCCATGGGCGTCGATAACGCGCTGGTGGAGATCGATAACCTCGAAGTGCCGATCCTCGATGGCAGCGGCCGGCCGTTTGTGCGGCTCATTCTGCAGGCGGGCATCCGTGAGTTGCGCGCCAAGCGGAAGTATTTGAGCATCCTCCGGCCGATTTCGGTGGAAGACCGCGGCAAGCGCATCAGCATTATTCCGGCGGATAGTTTCCGCCTTACTTGCGATACGGATTATCCGTCGCCGGTGGGCCGGCAGTCGTTGGAACTCGAAGTGACGCCGGAGCGGTACGCTTCCGAGATCGCCTTCGCGCGCACGTTCGGATGGGAAAACGACCTGGACCAGATGCGCAATATGGGCCTGATTCGCGGCGCGTCGCTAGCGAATGCCGTGTGCTTCACGCGCAACGGAGTCATGAACCCGGATGGCCTGCGCGCACCCGACGAATGCTGCCGGCACAAGGCGCTCGATCTCATCGGCGATCTGGCGCTGCTCGGCAGGCCCCTGCTCGGCCATGTGATCGCAGAGCGCGCGGGCCACGCTATGCACGCCGCGCTGGTGGCGCGCATCATGTCGGACGCGTCGCTCTATGAGATTGTGCCGTTCGATCGACTGGCGTCGCGCGTGGCGCAGGCGCTGGTATCGTAGGAGACCAACAAGCCTCAAGTGACACCGGAATCCCGAGCGCTCGGAGCGGCTCGGGGACACCGCAGGCCATGGGCCCGCGCCACTCTACAACGGTTTCAGGTCGCCGAGCATGGTCGGAATGAGCTCCGAAACGGTGGGATGAATGTGTACCGCGCGCTGCATTACCGTGTAGGGCGCCTTGGCGTACATGGTATCGAGAATGCAGTGAATCGCCTCGTCGCCGCCCGTCCCCAGGATCGACGCGCCCAGGATTTCGCGGCTGTCCGCATCCACCAGAATCTTCATGAAGCCCTGAGTTTCGCCCTTTTCCACGGCGCGTCCCACGCGCGTCATGGCGCGGGTTCCGATGAGGGCGCGCTTGCCCGATTTGCGCACTTCGGCCTCGGTCATGCCGGCCCTTCCGAGCGGCGGATCGATGTAGAGAGCGTAGGCATGGATGCGGTCGCTAATGCGGCGCGGGTCGTGGTCCAGAAGATTGGCGGCGGCGATTTCGAAATCGTTGTACGAAGTGTGCGTGAAGCCTCCGTGGCCGTTGCAGTCGCCGAGCGCCCAGATGCCCGGCACGTTGGTAGCGAGCGCATCGTCCACCGTGATGTAGCCGCGGGGGTCGACTGCCACGCCGGCGTTTTCCAGGCCGAGGTCGTCGGTGTTCGACCGCCGGCCCACCGCCAGCAATAGGTGCGATCCTGCGATCTCAGGCAGGACCTCGGTGCAACTCACCCCCATGGCAATCCCACTGGCCTGCTTCGACACGCTGATGCACTCCGCACCGAGGTAAATGCGGATGCCTTCCGCCTCGAGGATCTCACGTATCGCCGCGGAGACGTCTTCGTCTTCGCGCTGGACGAGGCGCGGCCCCATCTCGACGATAGTGACTTCACTGCCGAAGCGGCGGAACATCTGGCCGAATTCGAGACCGATGTAACTGCCGCCCACAATCAGCAGATGCCGCGGGAGAAAGTCGACGCCCATCATCGATGAGTTCGTGAGATAGCTGACGTCCGCAAGGCCCGGCAAATCGGGAATCACCGCGCGGCCTCCTACATTGATGAAGATGCGGTCCGCGGTGAGCCGCGCCGCGCCTACGCTGACTTCGCGGGCGGATTCGAAGCGCGCGCCGCCCTGATACACGGTGACGTTGGGCGTGCTTCTGAGCATCGATTCCACGCCGATGCGCGACTTTTCGGAGATGGCGTCTTTGCGAGCCTTGACGAGCTTCATGTCCACCGTGACGGGGCCGGTTTCCACTCCGAAATCGGCGGCGCGGCGGGCGATGTGGGCAGCGTGGGCGCTCGCCACCATGGCCTTGGTGGGGATGCAGCCGGTGTTGACGCAAGTGCCGCCGAACAGCTTGCGCTCGATGATGGCGACTTTCATGCCCGCGCCGGCCAAGCGCACGGCTAGGGACGGTCCGGCCTGGCCCGTGCCGATGATGATCGCGTCAAAGGAATTCGCCATGCGAGTATTGTCCCATCCGAAGGTTGGCCAGAGGCAAACGTCTCCATCCCGCGCCTCGATTTTCGCATCGGTGCAAAAGCTTGGCCTCGGGTTGGAACGGCGCAAGGCGCCGGTTGAGCATATCGTGGTAGAACATTTGGAAAAGGCGCCAACGGAAAACTAGAGGCCGAAGGCGACAGGCCAGGAGGCCTGTCCTACCAACATGAGAGCGATTGTTCTTGTCTTATTTGCCGCCACGCTGAGCTGCGCTCAGAATTATGCCCTCGGCCCCGATTCCCTGCCCCAGTCCGGCGTGCCCAAGGGATCGGTCACGAAATACACGCTGCCGCCCGGCAAGTTCTATCCCGGTACGCCGCACGATTACTCCATCTATGTGCCCGCTCAGTACGACGCCGCCAAGCCTACGCCGTTCATGATTTTCTTCGATGGCAACGGGTCGATCAACGGCGGCGAGCATGCCCCTACGGTCTTCGACAACCTCATCGCCAGGCACGAGCTGCCGCCGCTGATCGGCATCTTCATCGACCCAGGCGTGCTGCCCGCCGCCTCCGATCAGGCGCAGAACCGCTTTGAGCGCGTCTTCGAGTACGATTCGCTGAGCGACCGCTATGCCAGCTTCCTGATCGAGGAGCTGATCCCCGCGGTGGCCGGGAAGTACAACCTCTCGCGCGACCCGAACGACCGGGGTCTGGTGGGCACAAGCACCGGAGCCGTCTGCGCGTTTGCGGCCGCGTGGAACCGTCCCGATCAGTTCCGCCGCGTCGTCAGCTTCATCGGCACCTATGTCGCCATGAAGGGCGCCGACGGGTTGCCCGCGCTCATTCGCAAGACCGAGCCGAAGCCGATTCGGATCTTCCTCCAGGATGGCAAGAACGACCACATCGTTGCGGCCGAGCCCTTCGGCACTTTCTATGGCGGTAGCTGGCCCATTAACAATCAGGTGATGTTCGAAGCTTTCGAATCGGCCGGTTATGACGTGAAGTTGACTATTGGCGAAGGCGGTCACGACAAGAGACAAGGCTCGGCTATTATGCCCGATGTGCTTCGCTGGTTGTGGCGCGATTACCCGAGCCCCATCGTGGTGCATGAGCCTGCGTCCATGAGTCAGCCTGGATGGGACCCGCGCGGCAAAGTCTATTCCACGGTTTGGGCGGACAAGCTGTGGGAACAGGTGGGCGACACGTACCGGTCTGTCACAAGCCCCACCACTGACAGAGACGGCAACGTATATTTCGCCGACCCGGCTGCGAACCGTATTTATAAGTCGGACGCGGATCGCAAAGTTACCGTATTCAAAGACAATTCCAGCGGCGCCGCGGCCCTGGCAGCCGGGCCGGACGGACGGTTGTATGTATCGCAACTCGCGCGCAAGCGCATCGTGGAATACTCCGCTGCGGGTGGCGCAGGCGGCGATGAAAAAGTGGTGGCCGCGAACGTGGAAGCGAGCGGCATCGCGATCACCGCGAAGGGCGGAATTTACTTCGCCGATGCAGATCACAGGACGGTTGGCTTCATCGACGCCGGCGGCAAGAGCCGTACGGTTTACAGCGGCGGCGAAATCGCGCTGCCATCGTCCGTGGCGCTTTCGCCCGACCAGGCAATGCTCATCGTGGCGGATGCCCAGGCGAGATTCGGATGGAGTTTTCAGATTGCGCCCGACGGCTCGCTGATAAACGGTGAACCGTTCTATCGCCTGGAGATGCCGGAGACGGGTTGGATGAGCGGCGTCGAGGGAGTCGCGGAAGACTCAGTGGGCCAGATCTATTTCGCGACGCCGCTGGGGATTCAGGTTTGCGAGGCCAATGGCCGCGTCGCCCAGATTCTGAACCCGCCGGAGCACGGAAGCATTTCCAGCGTCGCCTTCGCCGGCAAGGATCTGAACTGGCTCTACGTCACCGAAGGCGGGAAGCTTTTCCGCCGGCCTGTCAAAGTGAAAGGCAACGCGCCGTGGGCTCAGGTGAAGCCGCCTAAGCCGCCGTTGTAGGATGCGAGTTGTAGGTTGCGCAGTTATAGGATACGCCGTTAAGTTATAGGATAAGACGCATGGCCGAATTCGAAGGCATCACTCCATACCTGCATTACGATGACGTGGCCGCGATGATCGAGTGGCTCACTCGCGTATTCGGCTTCACTGAGCGCGGACGCTGGGTGAACTCGCAAGGCGCCCTCCGCAATGCCGAGTTATACGCGGGCAACACCGAAGTCTGGCTGGAGGGCGATCCGGAATACTGGGCGCAGAAGGGACGCCGCCCCGAGGAGTGGATTGGCGTCTGGGTGGACGATGTGGATGCGATGTACGATCAAGTGAAAGCCGCTGGGGTGGATACCGCGCCACCCGAAGACAAGTTTTACGGCATCCGTGTGTTCCAGGTGACGGACCCCGAAGGATACACCTGGGGCTTCATGCAGCGTTGCGCCTACGTGGCGCGGTTCGAGGAGTGACGCCGCGCGGAGACTCCCGGCTGGTTGTAAGATAGTCCGCATGACTCGATTGGCCGCTGCCGGCCTCCCCACCCGCAAGTACCTGAACCTTGAGGCGCTCAAGACCATGGCCGCCGCCGCTGAGCACGAGGCGCAGAAGCGCAGCGTGCAGGTCACCATCTGCATTGTGGATGAAAGCGGTAACCTTCTGTTCCTGCAGAAGGCCGACGGCGTGGGGCTGAACACCATTCAGTTCGCACAGCGGAAGGCCCGCTACGCGGCGCTTTACGGCCGCCCCTCGAAAGCCGCCGCCGACCAGCTCAAGAACGGCGATCTTGGCGTGCTGGCCTACCCGGACGCATTTCCCAACCAGGGCGGCGTGCCAATCAAGGTGGACGGGCAAACCATCGGCGCTATCGCGTGCAGCGGCGCGCCTTCGGAAGTGGATGAAGCTATCTCGCTGGCCGCGGTGGATGCGCTGCTGGCGAAGTAGGAGGCGGCTTAACTCAACACTGTTCACTTAGCGCCTCCGATTCGAAGCGCGTTCACACGAGTGTGAACGCTGCACGCAGGAGTGCGTGCGCCACGATTTGATTCTCAATTTGATTAACGTCAGATCTTAACTACTGCCGCCCCATCCATCGCGTCGCGCTTGATGGCCGCCAGAGCGTCATTAACGGACTCCAGCGGAAAAATTGTGACCTTGGGTTGTAAGTGGATCTGTTCGGCGATTTGCAGGAAGTCGTGCGCGTCGGCGCGGGTCATATTCGCCACGCTGCGGATCTGGCGCTCACCCCATAGAAGCCGGTCGTAGTCGAACTCGGGCATGCGATCGAGATGAATCGCATTGATCGCCACCACGCCGCCCTTGCGGAGGCTCTTCAGGGCGGCGATCACCACGTCGCCGCTGGGCGCGAAGGTCACCGCGCGGTCCAATTCCACCGGAGGCATTTCCTGCTCTGTACCCACCCAGGCTGCGCCCAGCGACGCCGCGAGAGTGCGGTGCGAACTGCCCCGGGTAGAGACGTAGACTTCACACTTCCAGGCATGCAGGACGGCGATCGCCAGATGCGCCGAAGCGCCGAAGCCAAACAGACCCACGCGATCGCCGGGCTCCACGCCGGCCACTCGCAGGCTGCGGAACCCGATAATGCCGGCGCAAAGCAGGGGCGCGATGTGGACGTCGTCCAGACCGGCCGGAAGCGGAACCACGAAGTCGGCGCGGGCCGCGCAAAATTCCGCGTAGCCGCCATCCACGGAGTATCCGGTGTAGGTGGGCGCATCGCACAGATTTTCCATCCCGCGCCGGCAATAGGGGCACGCGCCATCCGTGCCGCCGAGCCAAGATACGCCGACGCGGGTTCCCATCGGCAGGTCGGCCGTCGCGCCGCCCGCAATCTCGCCAACAATCTGATGGCCGGGAATCAGGCGAGGACGTAAGACCGGCAATTCGCGCTCGATAATGTGGAGGTCGGTGCGGCAAACTCCACAAGCTCGAACCCGCAGCAAGACTTGTCCCGGACTGAGTTCCGGTATGGAAACCTGCTCGATGCGCAGCGGGCCGGGCGGGGAACCTTGAGTGGAATCGAGAATTGCCGCCCTCATTGCTTCATATTTAACATGACACGCGCGTGATCGGGAGTACGTTATCGCGCAAATCAGTTGCGGTGAAGAGTCACGCCTGAGAAGGGCGATGCGAGAATTGGGTATGGATCCAAGCAAGGAAGAACGTTCACCGGATTTACTGGAAGACCTGCCCTCCGAATGGGCTAAAGAGGATCGCGAGATCGAAGACCGGAAGCCGGACCTCGGTGAGATTGAAGAAGACACCTCGGAACTTTGATCGCGGGAACGGTTGAAATCCGGCAACGGCGCGCGTGACGCCGGCTTCGAGAAGCGCGCTCCCGCGCTGGGCCGCCGGACATCCCCGAAAGTATGTAAAATATTTCGCTCCTGGGTATTTGCCGAGAAGCGTGTCCATCGATGGCTTTTGTATTATTCTGAAGTATCTCGCGTTGGTATTCCCAAAGCGGAAATGCACAGGAACCGCCGCTCGATGAGACCGGTCATGAGGTTGTTTTCACGCCCACGCCTCGCAGATTCGTGGATTCTGCGGATGGGCCTGCGCATTCTGCCTTGCGAGGCGCCCGCCAGTCTCCCGCTCCATCGGATGTTCCCATGAACAAGCCACAGACCAGTTCCTTTCGCCATCTCACCCTTGCGCTACTGGCCGTCCTGGCGATTTCGCCATACGCATCCGGTCAAGTGACGGCCGCCATTTCCGGCAGAATCGAGGACGCATCCGGCGCCGGAGTGCGCGGCGTGGCGATCACCGTCAAGAGTCTCGAAAGCGGCGCCACGCGCGCCGTCTCGACGGACGACGCGGGCGATTATAGAGCCATGTCACTGCCCATCGGCTCATACCAGTTGAGGGTGGAAAAGACGGGCTTCAAGACCGAGATTCGCAACGGCGTCAATCTGGTGGTGGGGCAGGATGCGGTAGTGAACCTGCGCCTTGAGATAGGCGATCTTACGCAGGAAGTGGTGGTTACCGAAGACGGTCCGGTTGTCAATACCACCACCTCGTCGGTTTCCGGGCTGGTAGGGGAGCGCGAGCTGAAGGATTTGCCGCTCAATGGCCGCAGCTTCGATAATCTGATGACGCTCAACCCTGGAGTCATCAACTACGGTTTGAAAAGCGCCAACACGAGCACCAGCAATGGAAATACGTTTTCGGTGGACGGGCATCGTCCTATGGACAACCTCGTGCTGCTCAACGGCATTGAGTATACCGGGTCGAGCCAGCTCGCCATCACGCCCGGCGGCGTCAGCGGGTACCTGCTGGGCATCGACGCCGTGCGCGAGTTCAACGTCCAGACCGACACCTATGGCGCCGAATATGGGAAGAGATCCGGCGCGCAAGTCGGCGTGGTGACACAGTCAGGGACCAATACTCTGCATGGCACGCTGTTCGAGTTTCTCCGCAACAGCGCCGTCGATTCGCGCAGCTTTTTTGCGCAGACGTCCTTCGATCCCCCCTTCCGCCAAAACCAGTTCGGAGGCGCGATGGGCGGCCCTCTCAAGAAGAACCGCCTGTTCCTCTTCGGCAATTACGAAGGCTTCCGGCAGGCGGAAACACTGAGCAACGAAAGCGTTGTTCCCGACGCGAAGGTACGCCTGGGAACCTTTCCAAACTCCGCCGGCGTTTACGCGCCGGTTGCCAATCTGAACCCGGCGATGCTGCCTTACTTCTCTTTCTGGACGCAGCCCAACGGTCCCGAGCTGCTGGTGAACGGCCTGCCTAGCGGCACGGCGTTTTCCTACACCAACCCCGCGCAAAGCATCCGCGAGGATTTTGGCACCTTGCGGCTGGACTACGCAATCCGCGATCGAGATACGCTCTCGACGTCCTACACGATCGACGACGGCAATAGTCTGATCCCGCTGGCCGATCCACTGTTCGCTTCGTACAGCACATTGCGCATGCAGGTAGCCAGCTTGCAAGAGACGCATATCTTCTCGCCCGATATGCTCAACATGTTCCGCGCCGGCTTTTCGCGCGCAGGATTCAATCTCGATTCGTCTCTGCAGGCGCCATTCGCAGCCAACCTCGATTTTGTGGAAGGAGCCGGGCCCGGCGGGATTGTGGTCAACGGCGGGGTCACCACCACCGGCCTTGCCGGCATCACATCGGCGGGCCCCAACAACGCCGCCGGCGTGTGGAACCGGCGGAATCTTTATACCTTTGCGGACGATGTTCAGATATCGAAGGGAATGCACCAGATCAGCGCCGGCGTGTGGTTTCAGCCGCTGCAGGACAATGAAGACTCGGCTTCGCGCCAGCTTGGGCAAGCTACGTTCACCAGCTTGACTACATTCCTGCAAGGAACCGTGAGCAGCTTCCAGGTGGTTCCGACGGCGAACGAGCTGGGCTGGAGAAGCCTCTTTGGGGCGTGGTATTTCGAAGACGCCATCAAGGTGCGGCGCAATCTCACCATACGGGCCGGCATCCGGCATGAATTCACTACCGGCTGGAACGAGGCATTCGGAAGGGCCGCGAATTACATTCCCGATGCGACCGGCGTGCTGGAGACCGCTCCGCGCGTGGCCAACTCGGTCTTCACACAGAACAACGCCACCAAGCTCTTCAGCGCCAGGGTCGGGCTGGCGTGGGACCCGTTCGGGAACGGAAAGATGGCGATCCGCGCGGGATTCGGCACTTACTATTCGCTGATCGACGATCTCAGCTTCCTGCTGAACTCGCTGCCTCCTTACAACGGATCGATTACCGCTTCGGGCTCGCTGTTTGCGATCACGCCCGTGGTTCCCGGCGCGGCAGTCGCGCCATCGTGCGGCCCCGGTGTTCCCACGCCCTGCACTACGTACGCTCCCCAAGGGGTGCAGGACAACGCGAAGACTCCCACGGTTCAGGAGTGGAATTTATCGGTGGAGCGGCAACTCAACTCGACCACCGCTTTGCGCGCGTCCTACGTGGGGTCGTTCGGATACCACGGGCTGCTGAGCGTGGATCCTAACGATATTCCGGCGCAGGTTTGCTCGGCCGCGGGCGGTTGCACGGCGGGCGGAGTCGCGACCAGCGGCACTCCGGCCACTGCGGCGAACCAGAGCCATGTGGCGCAGGGCGCGCAATACATCCCGGTGGGTACGCGGCCCAATCCATACCTGGGCGCGGGTTTCTTCTGGTACACCGAGGGCAATAGCAGCTATAACGCCCTGCAGACCGACTTGTCACATCGCCTGAGCCGGGGCCTGCAAATTCGCGCAAACTACACGTGGTCGAAAAACCTGGATATGAATTCGGGGCTGACCGGCGCGCAGTCGGAGAACCAGTCGCAGATGGTTTTGGACCGGAACGATCTGCCAAGAGACTGGGGTCCTTCCGCGTTGAACGCGGCCTCTCAGGCCAGCATCTCGGCTCGCTATGAGCTGCCGTTCGGAAAAGGCAAGCACTGGTTGAATGGCGGCGGCATGGAAAACAAGCTATTCGGCGGCTGGCAGTTAAATGAAATCGCGACGTTGCTGAGCGGCTTTCCGTTTACGCCCGTGATCGGCTCAAACCGGTCGGGCGATGGAGACACCAGGAATCCCGACCGGCCTTCTTTGAACCCGTCGTTCACGGGACCTGTGGTGTTGGGGCAAGCCGACCAATGGTTCAACCCGAATGCCTTCATTCTGCCCGCGGCCGGCACTTACGGAAATTTAGGAAGAGGCGTCTACAGCGGGCCTGGCCTGGCCGATTTGGACTTTTCCCTGTTCAAGAACACGGCGGTATCGGAAAGGGCGAGCCTCCAGTTTCGCGCGGAGTTCTTCAACCTTCTGAACCACCCCAACCTGGGCACGCCCAACGCGACGGTGTTTTCGAGCGGAGCCATCAATGCCTCGGCCGGATTGATCACGACGCTGGCGACTACTCCACGGCAGATTCAATTCGGAATGAAGCTGATCTTCTGAGGATGGGCGGGGACGGCGTTCCTGTTTCCGCCGCGAATTACCCATTCGAGGCACATTGCACGCGCAAGTACGCGCAAGGGCCGTATGGACGTTCGTCGGCAGACGATGGTAAGCTTGTCGAGAACCTTGGCACGCGCGGCGCGGTCCTTCAAGAAGCGAAATTCCGCACGCCGTGGCAGGATGACATCCAGATGAAGCCCGATCCGATGAGCGCGCCCGCGGCGGGACGCGGCCTGCGCGCCGTTGCGCAGCCAGTAGGCGCGCCACTCACCCGCGCTGCGATCTTCCTGGTCGCGACAGTAAAGCCTGGTTTCGACAATCGCGCGACCTTGCGGTCGTTCTGCGGAGACCTCGCCGCGTTGTTGCGGGCCGTGGAATTTCGCGACCTTGAAGGGGGTCTCTCCTGCGTCATGGGCTTTGGGTCCGATGCGTGGGATCGACTCTTTGGACCGCCGCGGCCGGCGAAGCTTCGTCCGTTCCGGGAGATCCGCGCAGGAGGGCGGCATGCGGTTTCCACGCCAGGCGACCTGCTGTTCCACATCCGCGCGAAGCGTATGGATCTGTGCTTCGAACTTGCGATGCAGATCATGGCGCGTATCGGAGACGCTGTTTCGCCGGTGGACGAAGTGCACGGCTTCCGTTACTTTGACGATCGCGATCTCATGGGTTTCGTCGACGGGACGGAGAATCCGCGGGGCGAGGCAGCGATCGATGCCGTAATCGTGGGCGACGAGGACGCCGCGTTCGCCGGCGGCAGCTACGTCATCGTGCAGAAATATCTTCACGATCTTGATGGATGGAATGCGCTGTCCACGGAGGCGCAGGAACGAATCATCGGCCGCACAAAGCTGTCGGATATCGAATTGGACGATTCCATCAAGCCGACCTCAGCGCACAGCGCACTCACAACCATCGTCGAGAATGGGAAGGAGATCAAGATCCTGCGCGACAACATGCCCTTCGGCCGGCCCGCGCACGGTGAATTCGGCACCTATTTCATCGGCTACAGCCGTTCGCCCCATACGATCGAACAGATGCTCGAAAACATGTTCGTGGGACGGCCGCCCGGCAACTACGACCGGCTGCTCGATTTCAGCCGCGCCGTCACTGGAAACCTATTTTTTGCTCCATCTGTAGCATTTCTGGAAGCCGTGGGCGAGGACCAGCCCGCCTTGGTTGCTGCGCCTCCTGTAGAGGCAGCGACGGTCGAGGGCTCGTCCACTCCACGGAAGAGCGATGGTTCACTGGGCATTGGTTCCCTGAAAGGAGAAATTCCGCATGAATAATCTGCACCGCGAGCTAGCGCCCATTTCGGATGCGGCGTGGGCTCAGATTGAAGAGGAAACAGCTCGTACGTTCAAACGTTACCTCGCGGGAAGGCGAGTGGTCGACGTGCAAGGTCCGGCAGGTACTCTTCTCTCCGCAGTCGGCACTGGCCATCTTCGTCCGATTGCGGGTCAGAGGGACGGCATTCTCGCCAGACAGCGCGAGGTGAAGGCTCTGGTGGAGTTGCGTTTTCCTTTTGAACTCGATCGCCAGGCGATCGACGACGTGGAACGCGGCGCCAACGACTCGGACTGGCAACCGGCGAAAGACGCGGCGCGGCAGATCGCCTTTGCTGAGGACAGCGCGGTTTTTGAGGGCTATACGGCAGCCGATATCGTGGGAATTCGTCAGGGGACAAGCAATCCGAAGATGCCCCTTCCGGCCGACGTTCGCCAGTACCCGGATGCCATAGCCCAAGCCTTGAGCCAATTGAGGCTTGTCGGCGTCAATGGCCCTTATACCGTTCTGCTTGGAGCCGAGGCCTATACCGCCCTTGCTGAAACCAGCGATCATGGTTATCCGGTGCTGGAGCACGTCAAGCGCCTCGTCGAGGATAAAATCATTTGGGCGCCTGCTATAGAGGGAGCTTTTGTACTGACCACGCGTGGCGGCGATTTCGACCTGCACATCGGCCAGGACGTCTCCATCGGCTACCTGAGCCACACCGATAATGCTGTCCGACTGTATCTGCAGGAGACCTTCACGTTCCTGCTGCTCACCTCAGAGGCTGCCGTCGCGCTAACTCCGTCCGCGAAAGCAGAGACGACCTGAAAACGCTGTCAGGCGAATAAGACTGACCGAGTCTGCTCGATGGCGGACCCTGTAACTCGCAACCCCGAGAGGGCGATAGAATGCATCACGCTTCAAAAAGAGAGGGCTCCCGGGCCGGTACTGTGTTCTGCGGCCTGCTTCGCCTTTCGTCGCCCTGGCCTTTCGGTCGGCGCGATAATGACAGTTGCGCTTCAGCGTCTGGTGACCGGCATTGAGCGAAGCCGCGGCGGCAAACGCTTCGCGCATTCGGCATCGCAACCTGGACCTGGCTGATCTCGCGCGCCGCGGACACGCTTTCAGAAACGATACTTGAGCGCGAACTGGATCTCGCGCATGGCGTTCACTGTCGACGAGATGATGCCGAAAGTCGAGATGGGCGCCGGACCCGAGCCGCCTCCCCAGCTTAGACTGCCGGGAGCGGCCAATTCCACATGGTTGAATGCGTTGAACATCTCCATGCGGAACTCGAGAGTGTGCGCTTCGTGTATCGGGAAAAGCTTGATGACCGATATATCCTGGTTACCCAGCCACGGTCCCCTCAGGGTGTTCCGCCCGCAGTTTCCAAACGTGGCAGCGACAGGGTTGGTGAATGCCGCCGAGTTATACCAGCCCTGCGGGTTGTTACCGGGCAGAACCGGGTTCACGCCGGCAACGCAGTTGAGCCGGTTGGCGGTGGTGACGAAATTGGTGCCCCCGGAATCCCACGCGGATGTATCCACCACAGAGCCGCTTTGCAGCGTGGTGATGGTGCTCAACTGCCAGTTGCCAACCACTTCGTTCACGGCACCTCCATGATTGAGAAATTTCTGACCTTTGCCGAACGGCAGAGTGTAGATGATGGACATAACGAAGCGCTGCGGAATGTTGAAATCCGATGGGCCGTATTCGCACGTAAGGGGGCAGAGCGAGTTCTCGGGCGAGAAGTCGTTATTCGTGCCGCGGATGTTGCTGGTGTCATCGAGGGACTTGGAGTACGTGTAGCCAAGCAGCGTCGTCAGGTTCGACCCGTAACGCTGTGTCAACTTGGCGCTAACGCCCTCGTAATTCCCATTGGCGTCGCCGGTCAGATACTGGATACCCGCGGATCCCCACTCCGGATAGGGCAAGCGGAGGACCGTCGCCTGGGTTCCCAGAATCCCCTGATTCTCATTCAGCAGGTAGTCCAGGTGATGACTCGCCGAGCCGGTGTAATCGAGCTCCAGAAATGTTGAATTGCCGAGCGTGCGCTGCACGTTCGCGATCCACTGGTGGGTGTAGCTGCTCGGCAGGTGCGGGTTCGCGCCCCAGGTGAGGCCGATGGGGACGGTCGCCGGAAGCTGTGCGGCGTTGATGAAATTCGTGTAGGTCCACGTTGGCTGACCATAAGTGGTAGGCGTCGTTTGGCCGGTTCGGCCCCCCAGTCCGCGTTCCAGGTCGAAGATCGAGTTCTTGCTCTCATTCGAGTAAAATATGCCGTAACCTGTGCGAATCGACCACATCTTCGAGGGGCTATACGCGATCCCAACGCGTGGGGCGAAGTTCTTATAATCGGTGTTGATCAACCGCGAGCCCAGCCGCCCGTCCTGGACAGTTTGCAGAGGAAGAAGGACGGGGGGAAGCGCTCCAATGTTAGGGGTGGCCCAATAGGGTTCGTATTGGAAGTTGAGGCCCTGGTAAAAATTCCCCCCGGTCCCGGTCCGGACGTAAACCGGCTGCAGGGCCGGATTCGCCACATCCGCGACGTTGGGAATCGGCTGTTGGAGATCCACGTTCGGTTCTTTGCCCGAAGTGTCCAGCAAGGGCTGAGAGACCTCCCACCTAAAACCCAGGGTAAGAGTCAGGTGCGGCTTCACTCTCCAGGTGTCGTCGATGTAAGTCGCCCATTCGTTGGCGGTAAACTTAGCCGAAGCCAGTGACACGGCAATTATGCTGTCATACGAATCGCCTAACATGAAGTCCGCGCCCGCGTACCCGCCGGCCTGCGTCGCGGTCGTGGCGCCGGTAGGAGTGATAGTGTTCGTGAACTGAGTGTCGAAATAGAACTGGCCGCGGGGGAATTCATTTCCGGTCTGCGGAAACTCGCTATACCGGTATTCGCCGCCGAAGCGCAGCGAGTGCTTTCCGATGATCCATGAGAAGTTGTCCACAAATTGGAAGTACTTGTCGTTGATCTGGAACGGGCTGGAGGTGGGGTTGCCGAAGGTGGTCAGGTTGTTGGCGGAAAAGTCGATGTTAGGTATGCCGAAGGAATTTGGATCCGTGACCGTCACCGGTATGTTCAATTCCTGATCCACATTCTCTTTGCCCGCTAACTGCTGGGTGATATTGTTGAACAGGTTGCTGTAGCCGAACCGGGCCTCGTTCACCTTAGTCGGGGAAAAAGTTCGGACGTTGGAAAGTTCCCACTGGGCGGCCCGGGTTTGCAGCACTTCCCCGTCGTCCAGCCCTAGCGTGGGAAGTGAGGAAAGAGTATTTTCGTTGTTCCAGCTGTAGCGGCCGAACCACAGCGAACTCGAGCTCTCGCTGAGATCGATGCGCTCGGTGAAATCGTCCTTGTTGACCGGCAGCGTATTATTGAATTGATAATTGTGGAAAGGCGCCCCGGCTGTGGCGGGCTGGTTCGGCAACGGCATCCACTTGCTCTCCAGCAATACAGAGTCCGGGCTGAGAAGGTTCTGGGGAATCTGGTTGTTGGGAAAGGGCGAAGCGACGATGTTAGGGTAAGTCCCGGTGCGCGAGTTCGGATCCGCCAGAGCCGTGGGGATGGCGGAAAAGTCGCCGCTTCGCATGGCTGCCGTCAGTACGGTGCCCAACTCAGGACTGGTGAGGCGAGAGTTGTATCCTTCAAAGTTAGTCATGAAGAACAGCCGGTTCTTTCCGTTGAAGAGCTTCGGAATCCGAACCGGCCCGCCCAGCGTAAAGCCGTATTGATTCTGGCGGTAGGGCTGCTTGGTTGGCGAGGGGTTGGTGGCGCTGCGGGTGGCCGACGCGAAGTCATAAGGCCTGGCGTCGAAAATATCGTTGCGCAGAAACTCCCAAGCCGATAAGTGGTACTGATTGGAGCCGGGCTTGGTAGAGACGTTGAGCTGCCCGGCTTCCCAGCCGAACTCCGCCGGGTAAACCCCTGACTGGACCTTGAATTCCTGTAGAGCGTCCACCGAGGGCTGCAGGATGTAGGAGTTGAAGTCCATGTCGACGTTGCTGATGCCGTCCAGCGTGTAATTCTCCCATGTCGAGCGCGCGCCCGACATGGCCATGGTGAGCGCGCCGCGCGTTCCGGCCTCGCGGCCGGCCGCCTGTGCGGCGGGAGTAAATCCGTAGGTCACGTTGGGACTGAGCTCGACCAACTGCCAGAAATTGCGGCCGTTCAACGGCAGATCGGTAATACGCTGTTCCTCGATCACCGTGCCCACCGTTGCGTTTTCAGTGCTGAGCTGGGCTGCGTTGGCAGCCACCTCGATTGTCTGGGTGTTTTGTCCCACGGCCACGTCAAAATCGAGTTGCAACGCCTGCTGCACCTGGATCTCGATGTTGGTTTTCACCACGACGCCGAAGCCCTGCGCCGCGACTTTCACGGAGTACACTCCCGGAGTCAAGTCGGGGAAGCTGTAAACTCCTTCTTTATTAGTCGTGGTGGACCGCGACACGCTGGTCGCAGCGTTGGTGGCGGTGACGGCTGCGTCTGGCACTAACGCGCCGCTCGAATCCCTCACTTCACCCGTAATTTGCCCTGCGGTTTGGGCAAAAGTCACGGTCGCGAGGACTAACAACAGTGACACCGTTCGCATGTAAACCTCTCAACACGGAGGAATGGTTTTGAGCGAGACTATCACGAAAGTGCTTTGCCTTACAAGAGATTTGGTAAAGGCGTTTGTGATAATTAGCGCCAAATCCCGATCCATTGCGCGAGCTGATAGAACGACGTACAAGGCCCGATCCGGGCGGTCTTCCTGAATTAGTCAAAGGCTGTCTCGACAGAAGCCGGAACGGCGCTTCGCGTTCACTTCGACAGGATATCGAGAGATCGTTCCGCGATGCTGGTTGGGTTCGCCGCTCCGTTGGAAAGCACGATCACTCCAAATCCGGCCTTCCGATTCATGAGCAGCGACGCCGTATAACCCGCAACCGCTCCACCGTGTCCGAAGGCGACGTAGTTTTCGCGCCGGTCTACTTCAAAACCGATGCCGTAACCATGAGTTAATTCTAAGTCGGCAGGCACCACGGTTTGCATCTGAAAGACCTGCAGGCTGGCGGTTTTTAACACGCTCTCCGGCCCTTGGCCAATCAGAAACGAGGCGAACCGGGCAAGGTCTCCAACGGTGGTGTAGATAGCTCCATTCGGCACCTTGTAGCCGCGTCCCGTTTCGTGCTCGCGCTGCGCAGTTTCGGAATCCACGCCGCCGTTCGGTCCCATCAACTGATAACCCTTCGATAGATGCGGCAACATTTGAGCATTCCGCTCTAAAGCCGAATGGGTCATCCCGAGAGGTTGAAAAATGTGTTTGGGGACATACTCGACATAGGATTCGCCCGCCGCGCGAGACAGCGCCGCGCCCAGAATAGCGAATCCTATATTGGAGTAAGAATAACGCGTGCCCGGCTCGAATATGTAATGCGTGTGTGGCAGCGCGGCGATCAGCGTCTTCTCCCAATCCGCGACCGCGCCAGTCACATAGGTGTCCGTGTTGTCCGGTTCGCGCCCCAGTCCCGAGGTGTGCGTGGCGAGTTGGATCAGCGTAATCGGCGTGGCGTCCGGAAAGCGGCCCTGCACGGTCTTGATCTCCGGAAACCATTTTTCGACAGGATCCGAGAGATGCACCTTCCCGGCCTCCGCCAACTGTTCCAGCATCAGCGCGGTAAACATCTTGGTGATGGAGCCGATGCGGTACACAGTATCCGTGTCCGCAGCCGTCTTCTTCTCCATATCCGCATCGCCATAGCTCTTCGACCAGATGAGCTCCTTTCCGGAGACCACGCCCGCCGTCACGCTGCCCACCGGGCGTCTGGCGAGATCGGCCGCGATCAGGGCGTCGATCTCCGGTAAGTGCGGGCGCAGATTTGCAGCCGTTACCTCCACGGTTCCAGGCCGGACGCCGGCGCTCTCCACTTTTCCATCCAGCCCGAGCCAGATCCGGTACTCCAATGCGCCCTTCTCAAACTGGATCGAATAAATATCGGGGCCGGCCGGCCCGACTCCTTTGAAGGCTATCGATTGCATGGAGCCAAGCTTGGTAATCATCGACTGCAGTTGCGGCAATTGCTGACGTGTTGCGTCAGCCAAGCCAGGACTCATGAGATCGTAGTTCGGCTTGCCCTGCGCCAACTCCTCAACCATTCTGCGCAGCGCGGCATCGCTGCCCGGCGCGGCCGTTTGGTCCTTGAATCTTTTCGCGAAGGCTGCCGCGGCATCGGCGATCTTCTTCGCCTCAGCGTCGTCCAGCCGCTTCGCCGGCATATCCCGGCCACCCTGGTGAAGGATCAGTTCAGTTGGCCTGCCGCGATCGTCGTCCTTGGTAAATTCGAGTTCAGCATTGACCACCTTCGGGAAGAACATAGTCTTCGATTCCGGAAAGATCGGTATAGCTTGCTGGTTGCCTAACTTCGAGAAGAGTTGATTGTTTTCCAGAGTGATGAGCATATCGGCGCCCGAAGTCATTCGGTACGCGCCCACATAGCGGCTCAGCGTTTGGGTATCGAGGGTGACCTCTTTCCGAGCGGTGTCCTGCCCTGAGCAGGGGCCCACCAGAAGAGCGAGTAGCGCAAATCGGATAAGCATAATCAGGTATACCTTTTTCCCCACGCGAGAACAAGGGCGCCAAGGGAGTGACGCAACTGACTCGACGCAGGGCCGACTGCCGGCGCATACCGATGCCGATACTGGCTGCGCAGACTGAACCACTAGTGCGACGGCGTCGGCGCTCCCGACCGGCCCGGCGCCTCAGCGATACCGCAATAGAGAAACGAGGGCTAAACGGCATCCGGGCGAATTGAAGCGGATCGCCGAGTGAGAGATTCCTTCCCAAGCCGGTACGACGCAAACAAGAACCGCTCACAATTGGTGAGATTATGGGAGAGGCGGCATATGCGCAAATGCTCCAGGCGGGGATTCGTCGGTTGTCTCCTGGCGATACTATTTCGTCCTCCTAAGTTCCAAGGCCAATCCACAGCCGCGGCATCCCCCGCTTTGACGCCGCCGAGTCCGGGCACACACGGAGTGGCGGCCTCACCGCGGTCCACGTCCCGCACATATCGCGCCGACGCAGTAATTCTATTCCTCGGGATTTCGATCTACCGGCGCGCGGGAGTCGGCGGCGGACGGGCCTCGTTCGAGGAGACAGGCGAAGGCGCATCGTTGCGCCGGACGCTCTTCTTCGCGGGAGGCTCGGACCCCAAGCAAGCCCACGGATTGAGGCGGCTCGGCTGGATACAGGAAGTCGTACTTGGACCTGGTTCCGCCCCGTCTGAAGCCAACTATTTCGGTGTGCTCACATCGTCGCCGGAAGAGAGTCTGGAGC
>Ga0116129_1000330_pt1 | contig 32128 bp, 27 predicted proteins | sample June2015DPH_17_2_FD_89732 | JGI IMG/M metagenome (GOLD analysis project Ga0116129, IMG submission 89732) | Peatland microbial communities from SPRUCE experiment site at the Marcell Experimental Forest, Minnesota, USA - June2015DPH_17_10 | ecosystem: Environmental > Terrestrial > Soil > Wetlands...
ATCGGGCGCAACTACTGACGCTGACGGCGCCCGAGATGACGGTGCTGGTCGGCGGCCTGCGCGTGCTCGGCGCCAATGCCGGCAACTCAAAGCACGGCGTCTTGACCAACAAGCCGGAAACGCTGACCAACGACTTCTTCGTCAATCTGCTCGACATGAGCACGGAGTGGCAGCCGGCCGGCAGCGAATACGAAGGCCGTGACCGCAAGACGAAGCAGGTGAAGTGGACCGGCACGCGCGCCGACCTCGTGTTCGGCTCGCACTCCCAGTTGCGCGCGCTTGCGGAAGTCTATGGGTCTGCGGACGCAAAGGAGAAGTTTGCAAGGGATTTCGCGGCGGCATGGACCAAGGTGATGAACCTGGATCGCTTCGACATCGCCTGATCTTTGCGGAGATTGGCGAGTAGCCAATGGAGGGCGGCCGAGAGGCCGCCCTCTTTCTTTCTCCCGTCGTTTCGAACGATCCGCTGGACGGACCGACCGGAAATCTCGGGATGAGGAATCATCTCCTCGGGATTCCGGGTTCGCGCGTTGCACCCGCGCCCTGGAAAGACGAATATGGGGCGGCAGCTTCGCAAGGCCCTTTCAATGCCAACAATCCGTCCCGCACGATCAGATGAATATGACGCGATCGCCCTGGTCTGGATGAATAGCTGGGTCTCGACGGGACTGGCGGAAGCCAGCAATTTCTTGCTGGCCAATCTGCGCGCGCGAATCGAGCGCGAAATCGAGAATGGCTGGAACCTGTTTGTTGCCGATGACAACGGAACGCTCGCGGCAATGCTGGCGTTGCATCCGCCGATGGCCCATCTCGACCAGTTATTCGTGGCGCCGGACCGTCAGAGCCGCGGTCTTGGCCGGCAATTACTCGCATTTACGCGTCAGCATCTGCCGGACGAAATCTTCCTGCGCTGCGTGCGCGAGAACGAAAAGGCCTGGCGCTGGTACGAGCGCGAGGGTTTTGTGTTCGAACAGGAAAAGGTCGAGCCAATGACCGGATTTGTCATGAAATATTATCGATGGAACAGGGAAGGAACCGCCCGATGATGCAGCTTTATTGGTCGCCACGCTCGCGTTCGTTTTCCGCGCTGTGGCTGATGGAAGAAACCGGACAGCCTTACGAGCGCGTGCTGACCGATATTTCCACCGGCGCGCAGAAGACGCCGGAATATCTCGCGATCAATCCGATGGGCAAGGTGCCGGCGCTCAGGGATGGCGAGGCGACGCTGGCGGAAGCCGCCGCGATCTGCGCCTATGTCGCCGAGCGCTATCCGGAAGCAAAACTGGCCCCGCCCTTGGGCGATCCGCTGCGAGCAAAGTATCTCTACTGGCTGTTCTTCGCGCCCGGCTGCATCGAGCCCGCGATGGTGCAGCTCGCGACCAAGATCGAGATGAATTCGGTGTCCGCCGGCTGGGGCGACGCCAAGCGCGTGTTCGACGTGCTCGACGCCGCGCTCGGCAAGGGACCGTGGATCCTCGGCGAGACCTTCTCGGCCGCGGATATCATGATCGGCTCGGGGCTTAATTTCGCGGTGCGGCTGTTCAAGATGGCGCCGGCACGCCCGTCATTCGAGCGCTACATCGACGCCTGCGCGGCGCGTCCGGCCTTTCAGCGCGCCGGAATCATCGCGGCGGGGTGAGGAAGCATCGTGTCCCGGACGCCGCGCAGCATCCGGGACAGGCAAGAGGCGCGTCGCGCTATTCCATCTTCAGATTGTCGGGATGCGGCATCAGGATGACGTTGTAACCGGAATCCACATAGTGAATCTCGCCGGTGACGCCGGTAGACATATCCGACAGCAGGTAGAGCGCGGAGCCGCCGAGTTCATCGAGCGTGACGCCGCGGCCAAGCGGGGAATGTTTTTGCTGGAACGCGAACATGGCGCGGGAATCGCCGATCCCGGCGCCCGCCAGCGTGCGCACCGGACCGGCCGAAATCGCGTTGACGCGGATACGGGCCCTGCCAAAGTCCGCCGCGAGGTAACGGACGCTGGCTTCCAGCGCCGCCTTGACGACACCCATCACATTGTAGTTCGGCATCACTTTCATCGACCCGCCGAATGTCAGCGTCAGGATCGAGCCGCCGTTGGGCATCAATTCGGCGGCGCGCTTTGCGATCTCGGTGAAAGAAAAGCAGGAAATCACCATGGTGCGCGAGAAATTCTCCCGCGTGGTGTCGGCGTAGCGGCCGCGCAACTGGTTCTTGTCGGTGAAGCCGATGGCGTGGACCAGGAAGTCCAGATGCCCCCATTTCGCGCGCAGCGTCTCGAACACTTGATCGACGCTATCGAGGCTTTCGACGTCGCAGGGCAGGACCAGTTCGACATCGATCGATTGCGCCAGCGGCCTGACCCGCTTGCCGAGCGCCTCGCCCTGATAGGTGAAGGCAAGTTCGGCGCCCTGGGCCGCGAGCGCCCTGGCGATACCCCAGGCAATCGAATGATCATTGGCGACGCCCATGATCAACCCGCGCTTGCCCTTCATCAGGTCGTTCATCGCTCGCCCCGTCCCTTATCCACGCTCGTGCTGCTCCCTCGCCCCGCTCTTGCGGGGGAGAGGATTGCGGGCTCTGCGGCCCGCGAATACCAGATTTCATGCAAATACAGTGCCCGGCCCCTCACCCGAAAATTCGCGCCATGCGCGAATTTCGACCTCTCCCCGCAAAGCGCGGGGAGAGGTTAAAATAAAATCTTACGCATCCATCCGCTTGAACACCAGCGTGGCGTTGGTGCCGCCGAAGCCGAAGGAATTCGAAAGCACGGTCCCGAGCCTCGCATTGTCGACGCGCTTGCGTACGATCGGCATGTCGGCGAACACCGGATCGAGCTCGGTGATATGCGCACTTTCGCAGATGAAACCGTTGTTCATCATCAAGAGCGAATAGATCGCTTCCTGCACGCCGGTGGCGCCAAGCGAATGTCCCGTCAGTGCCTTGGTCGCGGAAATCGGCGGACATTTGTCGCCGGTCCCGAACACCTTGCGGATCGCCTCGATTTCCGGCGGATCGCCGGCGGGCGTCGATGTCGCGTGCGGGTTGATGTAATCGATCGGCGTTTTCACGGTAGCCATCGCCATTCGCATGCAGCGCTCGGCGCCCTCGCCGGAAGGTGCTACCATGTCGTAGCCGTCGGAGGTCGCGCCGTAGCCGACGATTTCGCCGTAAATCCGCGCGCCGCGTGACCTGGCGTGCTCAAGCTCTTCCAGCACCACCACGCCGGCGCCGCCGGCGATGACAAAACCGTCGCGGCTGACGTCGTAGGGGCGCGAGGCGGTGGCCGGGGTATCGTTGTATTTCGAGGACATCGCGCCCATCGCGTCGAACAGCACCGACAACGACCAGTCGAGTTCTTCGCAACCGCCCGCGAAGACAACGTCCTGCTTGCCGATCTGGATCGTCTCATAGGCGTTGCCGATACAATGGTTCGACGTGGCGCAGGCCGACGAGATCGAATAGTTCACGCCCTTGATCTTGAACCAGGTCGCCAGCGTCGCCGACGCCGTCGACGACATCGCCTTCGGCACCGCGAACGGTCCGACCCGCTTCGGTCCCTTGGTGCGGGTGACGTCAGCCGCCTCGACGATGGTCCGCGCCGACGGACCGCCGGAACCCATGATGATTCCGGTACGCGCGTTGGAAATGTCTGCCGGCTCAAGACCGGAATCCTGGATCGCCTGCTCCATCGCGATATGATTCCACGCCGCACCTTCGCCGAGGAAGCGCATCGCGCGCCGGTCGATGACGTCGGCCGGATTCAGTGTCGGCGCGCCCTGCACCTGGGAGCGGAAACCAAGCTCGGCGTATTTTTCCGCGCGCGTGATTCCGGACTTCGCCTCATGGAGGCTCGACAGCACTTCCTGGGTGTTGTTTCCGATCGACGAGACAATGCCCATCCCGGTGATAACAACCCGTCTCATGATCGCCTCGTCCTGTCGTTGTGTTTTGTGTGACAGCCGCAATCGGGCCAGGAGCTGCCCGGCCGGCCGGGCAACTCTCTCATGTTCCCGGTTGTACCGCGGCACCCTGCCTGAACAGCCCGACCTTCAAATCCTTCGCGCGATAGATAATCTCGTCATCGGCGGAAAGCCAGCCGTCGGCGATCCCCAGCACGAGCTTTAGACGCATCACGCGTTTGATGTCGACGTTGTACACAATCTTGCGGACGTTCGGCATCACCTGTCCGGCCAGCTTCAATTCGCCAAGCCCGAGCGCCCGTCCGCGTCCTTCGCCCCCGGTCCAGCCCAGAAAAAAACCGACCATCTGCCAGAGCGCATCGAGGCCCAGGCACCCCGGCATGACGGGATCGCCCTTGAAATGGCAGCCGAAGAACCAGAGATCCGGCTTTACATCGAGTTCGGCGCGGATCAGGCCCTTGCCATATTCTCCACCAGTCTCGGAAATTTCGCTGATGCGATCGAACATCAGCATCGGGGGCAACGGCAATTGGGCATTGCCCGGGCCGAACAACTCCCCACGGCCGCACGCCAGCAGATCCTCGTATCCGTAACCGCCGCGCCGATCCAGCATGGTGCCGTCCTCTCTCAAAATCCCGATGAAGCATTTTCGAGCGAAATGGACCTGTTTCGCATGAGAAAGCGCGCCAATCATCGCTGGTTGGCGCAAATACCGCAGGTCAGGATGCCCTGCGGCAACCGGCCCTCGCCGTTGCCGAAATCGCCCAAGCGGGTCCGGCCGCTCTCTATCATGGCCCCCGCAGGCGGAAAAGCACCCGACAGGGGTAATTTGCCGCGCCCGGCTCCCGCTTCCCGCCTAACCTTGGGTCCGCTCCAGTTGCGAAAAACTTGCATCTGATGAATTCTTGCTTATATTCCAGTCGGTAGCGGTGAGATGACGAGTACGGTGGCTTAAGTGGAAATTAACGACGACCTGCCCGGTTCGAACGATAGCGACGTCGGTGCCGCGGCTCGCGGTACGGGACGGCAACCGGCGTTGACCGGCTGTCCCTGGCACGACGTCAATGAAATGCTGCAAGCTGCGGGCTTGCGGCCGACCCGTCAACGCATGGCGCTGGGCTGGCTTTTGTTCGGCAAGGGCGCGCGCCATCTCACCGCGGAAATGCTTTACGAGGAAGCCACCCTCGCCAAGGTTCCGGTGTCACTGGCCACCGTCTACAACACCCTCAACCAGTTGACCGATGCGGGCCTGCTGCGCCAGGTCAGCGTCGACGGCACCAAGACCTATTTCGACACCAACGTTACCGCGCATCATCACTTCTACCTCGAAAACAACCACGAACTGGTCGACATCCCGGATCCGCATCTGATGCTTCACAAGATGCCCGAGGTTCCCCAAGGCTACGAGATCGCCCGGATCGACATGGTCGTACGGCTGCGCAAGAAGAGCTGAATTTTCCTTTCGTCCCTGCGAACGCAGGGACCTGGCAACATTGATTGTTGACGAAAGCCGTCACTTTGGCCGATAGGCTGCGGCGTATGGGTCCCGGCGGTTCGCCGGGACGACGTGTGGATAGAACTCGGCGAACCTAGAGCGTGATGACTTTTCTTCGAATCGTCACCTCGCTCTATCTTTTTGTTTGAAGCATGATCTTTTCGGAAAACCGGTACCCACTTTTCCGGATCATGCTTTAGTCCAGCTTTTCGTCGGCGTAGACACCCCACAGCCGCTGCTGCTCGATCCAGCCGTCGAATCCATCGCCGCTGACGCGGCACCAGCCGGCGGCGCAATGCTTCACCTGGGTCACAACGCCGGCCTGCAGGCGGGCGATAACCGCGCTGGTCGCATCGGTGCTCTCGTAGAGCGGCGCCAATTCGTCCTTGGTCTTCATGGTGATGACGGCGGTGCGGCGGCCCGACAGCAGCGAATGATAGACCCAGCCCTCGGCGCCTTCCGAATCGCGCACCCGGCGCCAGTTCCCGAATTCGGCGGTGATTTCGACCGGCAGGCCCGACCGGGTGTAGATCCAGGCGACGTCGTTGTCCTTGGTCGGACCGGCCCTGACGTTCACATGATCGGATTTGAGGCTGACATAACGCGGCACCGGCAAACCTGAGGTGGTAAGGGCCGAATCCTTTGCCGAAAGCCCCGCGCCGGCGAACGCGCCCAGCCATACACCTGCGAACACCACAACGACACAAAAACGTCTCAACGCCATCAACTCGTCCCCTGCCGAGATACCAACTCAAATTCTTCGAGCTGAAGTTCTTGCGAACGCCGCCCCCTGTCCCCACCCCGCTTCGCCCACCGGCTTGTCGTTCGGCTCGTCGTTCCGTTGGGGGTTCTTGTCTTGGGCCGGCCTTCTGCTAGAGAGGACGGAACGTCAAGAACAACTTCAGGAACCTGGGACGAACTTGGATTTCCCCGATGGGAAGTCAGGGGAAATCTCAAGGGAACCCAAGGAAACACCCGTGGAAACGCCGGGACCGCGCAGCAGCCGCAGTGTCGAACAACCGGGTTAATGAGGTCTGAACGGCGAAGCCATACGCGCCAAAGGTTGCCGAGCCAAAGCCCAGAGCAGGATATGTCGGTTAAGAAAAAGCCTCTCGTTGTCGTCACGCGCAAATTGCCGGACTCGATCGAGACCCGGATGCGCGAACTGTTCGATGCCCGGCTCAATCTCGACGATACGCCGCTGACGCCGGAGCAAATCGCCGACGCGGTCCGCTCGGCCGATATCCTGGTGCCCACCGTCACCGACGAGATCACCGAAGAACTTCTCAAGCAGCCCGACTGCAAGCTGAAACTGATCGCCAATTTCGGCAATGGCGTCGACAATATCGACGTCGTCGCGGCGCATGCCCGCGGCATCACGGTGACCAACACGCCGAAAGTTCTGACCGAAGACACCGCCGACATGACCATGGCGCTGATTCTGGCGGTGCCGCGCCGGCTGATCGAGGGCGCATCCATCCTCACCGACGGCAAGAACTGGCCCGGCTGGTCGCCGACCTGGATGCTCGGCCATCGCATCGGGGGAAAACGGCTTGGCATCGTCGGCATGGGCCGCATCGGCCAGGCCGTGGCACGGCGCGCCCATGCCTTCGGCCTGCAGATTCACTATCACAACCGCCGACCCGTAGCACCGCGGATCGCCGAGGAACTGGGCGCGACCTATTGGGAAAGCCTCGACCAGATGCTGGTGCGGATGGACATCATCTCGGTGAACTGTCCGCACACGCCGGCAACTTTTCATCTGCTGTCGGCGCGGCGGCTGAAACTGATCCGCAAGGATGCCTACATCGTCAACACCGCGCGCGGCGAGGTGATCGATGAAGACACCATGATCAAGCTGATCGAAGCCGGTGAGATCGGGGGCGCCGGCCTCGACGTGTTCGAAAACGAGCCCGCCGTCAATCCGAAACTGGTGCGGCTGGCGAAGACCGGCAAGGCGACGCTGCTGCCGCATATGGGATCGGCCACGATCGAAGGCCGGGTCGAGATGGGCGAGAAGGTGATCATCAACATCCGGACCTTCCTCGACAATCACAAGCCGCCGGACCGCGTGCTGCCGAGCATGCTGTGAGGGTTTGATCGCGAAGCGGTCCGGGTGGGGCTCTCACCGATGCCCGCTCAGATCGGTGATGACCAGCGCGTCGCCGTTGAGCGGATTCAACGGATCGCGCTGGTAGCGCAGGGTTTCGAACCGCATCGCGCGCGCGTCCACCATCAGCAGCCGCCCCACCAAACCATCGCCGAAGCCGACGATTTCGCGGATCGCCTCCAGCGCCATCATCGATCCGAGCACGCCTGCAAGCGCGCCCATCACGCCGGCCTCGGCGCAGGCCGGCACCGTGCCCGGCGGCGGCGGTTCGGGAAACAGGCAGCGGTAGGTCGGATTGAACTCGCCGTCGGCGTTTCGTTCATGGGCGCGGATCGTGGTCAGCGAGCCGTCGAACATGCCGAGCGCCGCCGTGATCAGCGGCTTGCCGGCGAGGAAACAGGCGTCGGAAACCAGATAACGGGTTTCGAAATTATCGGATCCGTCTAGTACCAGATCGTAACTGCCTATCAGCGACATCGCGTTGCCGGCGTCGAGCCGGCTGGCGTGCGCGGCAAACCTGACATGCGGATTGAGTGCGTAAACCTGCGTGGCGGCGCTGTCGACCTTGCGCCGGCCGATATCCGGCGTGGCATGAATGATCTGGCGCTGCAGATTGGACAGCGAGACGATGTCGTCATCGACCACGCCGAGCGTGCCGACGCCGGCCGCGGCGAGATACATCAGCGCCGGTGCGCCGAGACCGCCGGCGCCGATCACCAGCACCGAGGCTTCCTTCAACGCGGCCTGGCCGGGCCCGCCGACCTCGCGCAGCACGATATGCCGGGCGTAGCGTTCGAGTTCCTCGGCGCTCAGCATGAGGCAGTTATTCCCTGAACCATGGCGCAGTTGTTGCCTACCAGCTAGATGTGCTTAATTGCAACGCCCTGCAATGGTCCCGGGACTTCTCATGAGATCGGTGCCGACGGCAACATTGATCTTTGGATACGTTGCGCAATTTTCTCAAAGCCAATGGCGTGACGGCGGCAGGCGGGTCACCGGACGCAAAGGCGTCCGTGGTTCGCGTGATCTGCGTGCGGAAGCAAGGCCGGCTTTTTTGCCCGCCCGCGCGCTAGCGCCAGTTAGCGGTTAGCTGTCTTTTGCCACCCTCTATCGCGGCGGGTCATTTCTGGCATTTCGGGCACCAGAATGTCGAGCGTCCGTTCTGGGTGAAGCGCCGGACGATGCCGCCGCAGCCCGCGGTCTGGCACTTTTCACCTTCGCGATCGTAGACTTGAAACGAATGCTGGAAATAACCGAGTTCGCCTGTGGTCTGGCGATGATCCCTAAGCGACGAGCCGCCGGCCTTGATAGCCTGATTGAGCACGGCATGGATCGCCGCCACCAGACGTTTTGCGTGGTCGGTCGGCTCACCCCCGGCAGCGCCCTTGCGTTGTCCGGTTCTGGTCGCCAGCGTCGCGGCCAGCCTGCGCGGCGACAGATGCGCACGATATAGCGCCTCGCAGACATAGATGTTGCCGAGCCCCGCGACCACGCGCTGATCGAGCAATGCCGCCTTCAGGCTGGTCTTCCCGCCGGCGCAGGAGCCGGCCAGCATTTTGGCGTCGAATTCGTTGCCGAGCGGCTCGGGGCCGAGGCCCTTCAGCAGAGGCTCGCCGTCGAGGTGCTTGCGCGCAATGATCTTCATATAGCCGAAGCGGCGCGGATCGTTGAAGACAATTGCCGCGCCCGACGACATGTGAAACACCACATGGTCATGGGCCCGATCCCCGCTGCGGGGATGCTGGAATTTGCCCGGCGTTTTCTGTTCGTCGTCGGTGACGACGCGGAATGAACCGGACATGCCCAGATGCATCAGCAGCACGTCGCCGGATGCAAGGTCCGCCAGCAGATATTTGGCGCGGCGGCCGAGGCCGGTCACGGTCTGGTCGTCAAGCCGGGCGACAAAATCCTTCTGGAACGGAAACCGCAGGTCTTTTCGCCTCACCTCCGCCTTCACGATCTTCTCACCCTCCATGACCGGCTGCAGGCCGCGGCGGACGGTTTCGACTTCGGGCAATTCGGGCATGGGCTGCTGTTCACCTTGAGGCCGTGAGGTGATAGCGCCATTGCGGCGGGCGCGCTATGGTCCCGGCGATGGAGAACCGTTGATGGATCGGCCGGACCAAACCACGCATTTTGGCTTCAGGGACGTCACCCTGGGCGACAAGCAGACGCTGGTGAACGATGTGTTTCACAGCGTGGCGCAGCGCTACGACCTGATGAACGATCTGATGTCGGCGGGCCTGCATCGGGTCTGGAAAAACCTGATGATATCGGCGCTCAATCCGCCGCGCAGCGATGCGCCGTTCGCGCTGCTCGATGTCGCCGGCGGTACCGGCGACATCGCGTTTCGGGCGGCGAAAGCGGCGGGCGGCGGCTTTCGGGCGACCGTCTGCGACATCAATTCCGACATGCTCGAGGTCGGCCGGCAGCGCGCCTCCGCGCGACAGCTCGACGACCGGGTGTCGTTCGTCGAAGGCAATGCCGAGGCGCTGGCGTTCCCCGATCGCGCCTTCGACGCCTACACCATCGCGTTCGGCATCCGCAACGTGCCGCGGATCGACCTGGCGTTGGGTGAGGCGTATCGCGTGCTGAAGCCCGGCGGGCGCTTTCTGTGCCTGGAATTCTCCACCGTCGACGTGCCGGGGCTGGATCGAATCTACGATCTGTTTTCCTTCAAGGTGATACCGCCGCTCGGCCGCGCCGTGACCGGCGACGCCGATTCCTATCAATACCTCGTGGAATCGATCCGGAAATTTCCCAGGCCGAACGCGTTTGCCGGGATGATGCGAGGGAGCGGATTTTCCCGCGTCAACTGCCAAATCCTGTCCGGCGGCATTGTGGCGTTGCATTCGGGCTGGCGTTTGTGATTTCTGCACTGACCCACATCGCACGGCTGGGCCGCGCCGGTTTCGTGTTCGCGCGCGAGGGCGTGTTCGGGGTCGTCGATCCGAGCCTGGTGCCGCCGCCCGGGCAGCTTGCGCTTCGCATGGCGCGGCTGATCGAGCGCCCCGGCGCCAAATCCGGGCCGCGGCTGTCGCGCGCGCTGACGCGGCTGGGGCCAGCCTACCTCAAGCTCGGACAGTTTCTTGCTACCCGGCCCGATGTGGTCGGCGTCATCATGGCGCGCGATCTGGAAAGCCTGCAGGACCGGCTGCCGCCGTTTTCGCAAGGCGACGCCGAAGCCGCCATCGCGCAATCGCTGGAACGCCCCGTGGCGCAGGTGTTTGCGAGCTTCGGCCCGGCGGTCGCCGCGGCCTCGATCGCGCAGGTGCATCGCGGCGAAACCGAGCGTGACGGCGTGCGCCGTTCGGTCGCGGTCAAGGTTCTCAGGCCCAATGTCGCCGCTCGTTTTCGTCGCGACCTCGCGGACTTTTTCTTCGTCGCGGAAAAGGCCGAGGCTTTTTCGGCGGAAGCACGGCGGCTGCGGTTGATCGAAGTCATCAATACGATGTCGCGCTCGGTGGCGATGGAGATGGACCTGCGGCTGGAGGCAGCCGCACTCTCCGAAATGGCGGAAAATACCGGTGACGATCCGGATTTTCGCGTACCCACCGTCGACTGGGATCGCACCACGCACAATGTGCTGACGATGGAATGGATCGACGGCATCGCGCTGAGCGATCATGCGCGGCTTGAGCAAGCGCAGGTCGACCTGCCCGAGCTCGGACGCAAGGTCATCCAGAGTTTCCTGCGCCACGCGCTGCGCGACGGCTTCTTTCACGCCGACATGCACCCCGGCAATCTGTTCCTCGACGAGGCCGGCCGCCTGGTCGCGGTCGATTTCGGCATCATGGGCCGGCTCGGCGCCAAGGAGCGGCGCTTTCTGGCGGAGATCCTTTTGGGATTCATCACGCGCGATTATCGTCGCGTCGCCGAAGTGCATTTCGAGGCCGGCTATGTGCCGGCGCATCATTCGGTGGAAAACTTTGCGCAGGCCATCCGCGCCATCGGCGAGCCGATCCATAACCGCACCGCCGAAGAAATTTCGATGGCCAAGCTGTTGACGCTGCTGCTCGAGGTCACCGGGCTGTTCGACATGCGGACCCGACCCGAACTGATCCTGCTGCAAAAGACCATGGTAGTAGTGGAAGGCGTCGCGCGCGGCTTCGATCCGAAACTCGACATCTGGAAAGTTGCCGATCCGGTGGTTCGCGAATGGATCGCGCGCAACCTCGGCCCCGCGGGGCGCATCCAGGGGGCGATGCTGGGAGCCGGTGAGCTCGGCCGCGTACTGGTGGCCGGCCTGCCCGTGATCGCCGCGCGCTCGGTGGCGGTGCTGGAGCAACTGGAGACCATGACCCGGGAAGGGTTGACGCTGTCGCCGGAGACGATCGCGGCGATGGGCCGGACCGAGGGCCGCAAGAGCCGGTGGCGTACACTGGCGCTGTGGGTCATCGCCGCAACCTTTATCGGGATTCTGGTCGCTATTCGACAGATGTGATTGCAATGCATTCGTAATGTGCTAGCATTGCTATCAAATCATCAGGAGGGCGCCCATGGCCAGCCTCACCATCCGAAAACTCGACGACGCCATCCGGGATGAGCTGCGGCTACGGGCTGTCCGCAATGGCCGCTCGGTCGAAGACGAAGTGCGGGTGATCCTGCGCGAGGCGTCGCAGCGTCGCAGCCCGCTCGCCGCGCCGGCCCCCCAAGACCATTCTCAAGACCATTCTCAAGACCTTCCCCAAGCCCGCGCGGCTTACCCGCGCGCCCAGGATGATGCTTTCAGCCGCCTGCCGCGCGTCACCCTGATCATCGGCGGCGGCATCGCCGCCTACAAAACGCTGGACCTGATCCGGCGGCTGAAAGAGCGGCACATCCACGTCCGCTGCGTGCTGACCAGAGCGGCGCAGCAATTCGTCACGGCGCTTTCGGTGAGCACGCTATCGCACCAGCGTTGTTACACCGATCTGTTCGATCCCGAGAGCGAGTTCGACGCCGGCCACATCCGTCTCGCGCGCGACTGCGATCTGATCGTGGTGGCACCTGCGACCGCCGACCTGATGGCGAAGATGGCGCAGGGGCACGCCGACGATCTCGCCAGCGCCATTTTGCTTGCGGCCGACGTGCCGATCCTGCTGGCGCCGGCGATGAACCCGCTGATGTGGAACAATGCCGCGACCCGCCGCAATGTCGCGCAACTCGAACGCGACGGCGTCGCCATGATCGGACCCAATGCCGGCGAAATGGCCGAAGCCGGAGAGGCCGGAATCGGCCGGATGGCCGAGCCTTTGGAGATAGCCTCCGCCTCCGAACGCCATTTGAGGCCGCAACAACCGCGCCGGCTGGCCGGCAAACGCATCCTCATTACCGCAGGGCCGACGCGTGAGCCGATCGACCCGGTGCGCTACATCGCCAACCGTTCTTCCGGCAAGCAAGGTTTTGCCATTGCCGCAGCGGCACAAGCCGCGGGCGCCGATGTCATCCTGGTCACGGGACCGGTGCAACTCGGCGATCCCCCAGGGCTGTCGGTGATGCATGTGGAATCCGCGCGCGAGATGCTGCACCGGGTGGAAGCAACCCTGCCGGTCGATATCGCGATCTTCGCCGCCGCGGTCGCCGACTGGCGCGCCGCCAATGCGGGCGAGCAGAAACTGAAGAAAACCCCGGCCGGCATGCCTCCCCTGCAACTGGTGGAGAATCCCGACATTCTGGCCACGGTCTCAAAACTGCACGACCGGCGCCCGCGGCTGGTGATCGGATTCGCCGCGGAGACCGAAAATCTGCTCGCCAACGCCAAGGCCAAGCTTGAACGCAAGGGCTGCGACTGGATCCTCGCCAATGACGTCTCGCCAGCATCCGGCGTGATGGGCGGCGACCGCAATACCGTTCATCTGCTGACGCGAGAGGGAAATGACATCAATGTCGATTCGTGGCCGGTCATGACCAAGGAACAAGTCGCCGCCGAACTCGTCACGCGGATCGCAGACAGCCTGGAGAGCGCGTCGTGAACGCCGGGATCACGGTCGATATCCGGCAATTGCCGCATGCCGAAGGTCTGGCGCTGCCGGCCTATCAAAGCAGCGAGGCGGCCGGACTCGATCTTTTGGCGGCGGTTCCCCTGGAAACGCCGTTGATTCTATCCCCAGGGCAATACGCGCTGGTCCCGACCGGACTGACCATCGCGTTGCCTTCGGGCTATGAGGCGCAGGTCCGTCCGCGCTCCGGCCTCGCCGCCAAGCACGGCGTCACCGTGCTGAATGCGCCGGGCACAATTGATGCCGACTATCGCGGCGAGATCGGCGTGCTCCTGATCAACCATGGCAAAGCGCCGTTTTCGATTCGGCGCGGCGAGCGCATCGCGCAAATGGTGATTGCGCCGGTGGTCCGGGTGAAACTGGTTCCCGTGGCGGCACTTGCTGTGACGGACCGCGGCGGCGGCGGTTTTGGTTCAACCGGGCGTTAGCTTCAAAGCGGATTCATTTTCATGAAAATCGCGCCGATCAGGTTTAACATCGCATTTTTTCGCGACGCGGTTTGTGTTCACGGTTCGGACTCTTACCGGCCGACTCCCGAAGGGGATATTGTCACTCGATTCGCGAACGGCGAGGTCGAGCGCCGGGCGTAAAGCCGTGTGGTTTGGGGCATTCGATGTCAGGCGTGATCGTGGCGATGCGTCGGACCCTGCTGTCGTGCACATCATTGGCACGCAACGGCCTCACCGCCCTTGGCGCGGCGGCGGGACTGTCGGCTGGACCGGCCTATGCCGGCGATTTGACCGCCGTGCGGCAGGCGATATCGGTCTACTTCGATCTCAACCGCCAGGAGATCGCGGTGTTGGCGACTGCCCTGGCGCTGCTCGGCTTTACGGTGCTGGCGGCGATCCTGCTCATGCATACGCGCCTGCGCGCGGCAAGCAGCGAGGCGCGGCTGCACGCCGAGATCGGGGACCTGCAAGTCCAGGCCGACCGCCTGCGCACCCTATTGTTCGCGGAACCGCAGATTTTGATATCGTGGGCCGCGGGCGACAACCGCCCGCAAATCAGCGGCGACACCTCGCTTCTGATGCCGCAGGATTCCCGGCAATATCAGCCGCAGCGCATCCTTGCATTCGGAACCTGGCTGCCGCCGGAACCGGCGCTGCAGATGGATCATGCGGTCGATGCGTTGCGCGAGGCTGGCGAGGGTTTTTTACTCAATCTCGCCACCTCGAATGGACAGGCGATCGAGGCCATGGGCCGCGCCATCGGCGGCCAGGCCGTGGTGCGGATTCGCGAACTTGGCGGATTGCGCCGGGAACTGGCCGAGACCAATCTCCGCCACAAGGCGCTGATCGAGGAGAGCGAAATACTGCGAGGTTTCGCCGCCGCGGCGCCCTGGCCGATCTGGGCCAAGGGCGCCAACGGCCGTCTCAGCTATGCCAATGCCGCCTATGCCAGGGCGACGGAGGTCGCAAGCGTCGCGGATGCGATCGATCGCAACCTTGAACTGCTCGACAGCGGCGACCGCGGCGACATGCACCGCGCCCTGGACAACAAGGCGGCGTTCTCCGCGCGGCTGCCGATCGTGATCGGCGGCGAGCGGCGCATCTACGATGTGCATGGAATCAATGTCGGCGGCGCAAGGGCCGGCATCGCCATCGACGCCAGCGAAGCCACCGCGCTCGGCGAAGCGCTGGTGCGGATGGCGGAGGCGCACCGCCGCACCCTCGATCAACTGTCATCCGGGGTTGCGATATTCGACGCCCGGCGGCGGCTGGCCTTCTACAACGATTCCTATCGCCGGTTGTGGGATCTGGACCGCGGCTTTCTCGACGGCAATCCTGAGGATTCGAGCGTGCTGGACCGGCTGCGCGCCGCGCGGAAAGTTCCCGAGCAGCCGGATTTCCGGGCCTGGAAGGCCAAGCTGCACGAAGCCTATCGCGCGGTCGAAACCCAGAAGGACACCTGGTTCCTGCCCGACGGCCGCGCCTTGAGCGTCGTCACGACGCCAAATCCGGAAGGCGGCGTTACCTATCTGTTCGACGACGTCACTGAAGGCCTCGATCTGGCGCGGCGGTTCGACGGCCTGATCCGGGTGCAGCGTGAAACGCTGGACAATCTCGCCGAGGCGGTGGCGGTGTTCGGCAGCAACGGCCGCGCGCAATTGTTCAATCCGGCTTTCGCCAGGATGTGGAAGCTGTCGCCGGAGGCGCTGAAGGAACAGCCGCATATCGAGACCGTGGAGGCCTGGTGCAGGCCGCTGTTCGACGATCAATCCACCTGGCGGACGATCCGCGAAGCCATTACCGCGATCGAGAACAGGGTCGAGGTGCCGCTGAAACTGGAACGCAAGGACGGCAGCGTGCTCGACGCCATGACCATGCCGCTGCCGGACGGCGCCACCATGCTGACCTTCCAGGACATCACCGACACCGAAAATGTCGAGCGGGCGCTACGCGAGCGCAACGAGGCGCTGGAGACCGCCGACCAGATGAAGGTCGATTTCGTCCACCATGTGTCCTATGAGCTGCGTTCGCCGCTGACCACCATCATCGGCTTCGCGCACTTCCTGAGCGACCCCTCCACCGGTCCGCTGACGCCAAAACAGGCCGAATACCTGGATTACGTCACCAAATCGACCAACGCGCTGCTCGCACTCACCAACAACATTCTCGATCTGGCCACCATCGACGCCGGCGCCATGAAGCTCGAACTCGGTCCGGTCAATATCGGAAAAGCCATCGAGGCGGCCGCCGAGGGCATTCAGGACCGGATCGCGACCGACCGGATCCAACTCAAACTCGACGTCGACCCCGATATCGGCGACTTCATCGGCGACGAACGCCGCGTGGTCCAGGTGCTGTATAATCTGTTAGCCAATGCCGTCGGGTTTTCGCCGCAGGACGCCAGCGTCGGTTTGAGCGCGAAACGTACCGATCACAGCGTGATTTTCACCGTGACCGATTCGGGGCCGGGTATCCCGCCCGACCTCAAGAACAAGGTGTTCGACTTGTTCGAGAGCCACTCCAACGGGTCGCGGCATCGCGGCGCCGGCCTTGGCCTGTCGCTGGTGAAATCCTTTGTCGAACTGCACGGAGGCAAGGTGGATTTCCCGGTTGCCGGCAAAGGCACGACCGTCAGGTGCGAATTTCCGCTCGATCAGGCGGCGCATCGCAACGCCGCGGAATGACCGGTCCCCCGACATTCTCGCTGGCGTTATCGAACGAGACGGCGACCGCGCATTTGATGGCCGATCTTGCATTGCTGGTCGGGCCCGGCGATGTCATCACCCTTTCGGGCGACCTCGGCGCCGGCAAGACCGCCGCCGCCCGGGCGCTGATCCGGTATCTCGCCGGCGACGATGCGCTCGAGGTTCCCAGTCCAACCTTCACGCTGGCGCAAAGTTACGACTTGGCCCCGTTTCCGCTGGTTCATGCGGATCTTTACCGCGTCAACGATCCCGCCGAACTGGAAGAGATCGGCCTGTCGCCATTGCCCGAAGGCAATCTGGCGCTGATTGAATGGCCCGAGCGCGCGGCGGGCGCACTTCCAAAGGACCGGATCGACATCGCGCTGAGCCATCGGCCGGCGCTGGGATCGAGCGCCCGCGCCGCCGAAATCACCGGCTACGGCAGGGGCGCTGCGCAAGTCGCACGGCTGAAGGCGCTGCGGCAGTTCCTGACCGACGCGGGCTATGCCGACGCACAACGCCAGCGGATGGCGGGCGATGCGTCGACGCGTTCCTATGCGCGGCTCGTTCGCGACGATGGCGTCGTCATTCTGATGAATTCGCCGCGGCGGCCCGACGGGCCGGCGATCTATGACGGCAAATCCTACAGCGCAGCCGTGCATCTCGCCGAGGACGTCAAGCCCTTTGTCGCCATCGCAGGCGGCCTGCGCGAACGCGGCTTTTCGGCGCCATCGATCCATCACGCCGATCTCGAGGCGGGATTCCTGATCACCGAGGATTTCGGATCTGCCGGTTTCATCGAGGGCGATCCGCCGCGGCCGATTCCCGAGCGCTACCAGGCCGCGGTCGACATGCTGGCGGCGCTGCATCGCCAGATCCTGCCCGAAATTCTGCCGCTGGCGCCGCAGATCAGCTACGTCATTCCCGCATTCGACACCGACGCCCTGCTGGTGGAAGCCGGATTGATGCTTGAATGGTATCTGCCCGACCGCGGGGCCGAGCTAACGGACAATTTGCGCGCCGAATTCGCCACCATGTGGCGCGATTTGCTGGCGAAGCCCGCGGCGGCGGCCAGGACCTGGGTGATGCGGGACTTTCATTCACCCAATCTGATCTGGCTCGACCAGCGGCCGGAGACCGCGAAAGTAGGTATCATCGACTTCCAGGACGCCGTGCTGGGCCCGGCGGCCTACGACCTGGTGTCGCTCTTGCAGGATGCGCGGATCGACATACCCGAGCCGCTCGAGCTGGCGCTGCTGACGCGCTACATTCAGGTGCGGCGCGCATCCGACGACAGCTTCGATCCGGCTGGTTTCGCCGAGCTCTACGCCATCATGTCGGCGCAGCGCAACACGCGGCTGCTCGGTACCTTTGCGCGGCTCAACCGGCGCGACGGCAAGCCGCAATATTTGCGCCATCAGCCCCGAATCTGGACCTATCTTGGCCGTTCGCTGGCTCACCCCGCGCTCGCACGCTTGAAGGGATGGTACTCCGCCAACGTCCCTCCGCCGGTCCCGTAATTTACCGGTTGTTAGCGGCTGCGCCTTAATCTGGGTAGAACCACCGCCCTCGAACACGCGGCGGTGGCTGTCGGCTGGGAGTGAGACCATGGTGGCAGAACGGCGCAAGGGCGAGCGCGTCACATTCGAACGCGGCATAGCTGCGCAGATGATGGGCATCGACGGCACCTGGCGGCGCGAATGCACGATGGAAGATATTTCGGAGATCGGTGCGAAGCTCACGGTCGAGGGCGCCGTCGAAGGGCTCCATCTCAAGGAATTTTTCCTGCTGCTGTCGTCCACCGGCCTTGCCTACCGCCGCTGCGAGCTGTCCTGGGTCAACGGCGATCAGATCGGGGTCAATTTCATCAAGCCGGGCGACAAGAAGAAAAAAGGGGCCAGGGGCGGCTCGCCGGAAGCCGTCAACGCCTGACCTCGACATTCGCACAACCGTCACGCCGGACGGCTATGGCATGAAGGATCGCTGCGCGGCGCGAATCGCCGTGATATGGTCTGCTTTGGTTTTGATAGTTTGCGCGTATTCCGGTCGCAAAACCGGTTCCACTTTTGCGGAATACGCGCCACAACAACGGTTCGAGAAATTTCTGGAATGTCCGTCAAACCCAGCAGAGCCATGGTCCTCGCCGCCGGTCTTGGGTTACGGATGCGGCCCTTGACAGACCGGATGCCAAAGCCGCTAGTGCCCGTGGCGGGGCGGCCACTGCTCGACCACGCGCTCGACAAGCTCGGCGACGCCGGCGTCGGCGAAGCTGTCGTCAATGTGCATTATTTGCCCGACCAGATCATCGATCACGTCGCCAAGCGCGCGCGGCCGCGCGTCATCGTCTCGGATGAGCGCGACGAGGTGCTCGGAACCGGCGGCGGCGTCGTCAAGGCGCTGCCCTTGCTCGGCCACGCCCCGTTTTTCCATGTCAACGCCGATACGATGTGGATCGACGGCGTGCGTCCCAATCTGGCGCGGCTGGCCGAGGCCTTCGAGCCTGCGCGGATGGATATCCTGCTCTTGATGGCGCCGACCACCAGCAGCATCGGCTATGGCGGACGCGGCGACTACGCCATGTTGCCGGATGGCGCGCTGCGCAGGCGCCGGGAACATCAGGTCGTCCCGTTCGTCTATGCGGGGGCTGCGATCATGTCGCCATCGCTGTTTGCCGGTGCGCCGTCGGGTGAATTCTCACTGACCAAAATGTTCGATGCGGCCAACGAGCAGGAGCGGCTGTTCGGCCTGCGGCTCGATGGCGTATGGATGCATGTCGGAACCCCCGAGGCGGTTCATGCCGCCGAAGAGGCCTTTCTCGCCAGCGTTGCCTGAGGCCCTCCCTCCCCGCTGCAGCCCATGCCATGATGCGGCCTGAACTTCGAATCAGGAAGCCCATGCGCGTTTTCAGCGTTCCCGTCTCGGTGCCGTTCCTCCGCGCCGTCATTGCAGCATTGGTCGATGGCAGGCTGGTGGACGGCTTTGAAGCCCGCGCGCATCCGGAAGCGTTGGCGCAGGCGACGCTCTATCTGCCGACCCGGCGCGCCGGGCGCATGGCGCGGGAGATGTTTCTCGATGAATTGAGAATGGATGCGGTGGTGCTGCCGCGCATCATAGCGCTCGGCGACATCGACGAAGACGAACTCGCCTTCGCGGAAGAGGCCGAGCCATTCAGCGGCGCGGCCGCGCTGGAGATTCCGCCGAAACTCGGCGAGCTCGAGCGCAGGCTTACGCTGGCAAGACTGGTCGCGGCATGGGCAAAAGGCCCGGTGCTGGCGCCGCTTGTGGTCGGCGGTCCCGCATCGACGCTGGCGCTGGCCGGCGACCTGGCGCGCCTGATGGACGACATGGTCACGCGAGGCGTCGGCTGGGACGTGCTTGACGGGCTGGTGCCGGATCAACTCGACGAATACTGGAAATACTCGCTGGAATTCCTGGGCATCGCGCGGCAAACGTGGCCCGCGCATCTTGAGGAGATCCACAAAATCGAGCCGGCGGCGCGGCGCGACCTCCTGATCGAGGCCGAAGCCCGGCGCCTGACCGCGCATCGCGACGGCCCGGTGATCGCGGCCGGCTCGACCGGCTCGATGCCGGCGACCGCGAAATTCCTTCACGCCGTTGCCTCGCTGCCGCAAGGCGCGGTGGTGCTGCCGGGGCTCGACACCGATCTTGACGACGCTGCCTGGCAATTGATCGGCGGCATCCGCGACGCACAAGGCAAATTCACCGATCATCCAGCGTCGAATCATCCGCAGTTCGCCATGCACGCGCTGCTGCAACGATTTGGAATCAAGCGGGGCGACGTGGAAGTTCTCGGTACGCCGGCGCCGCATGGGCGCGATGTGCTGGTTTCCGAGGCGATGCGGCCGTCAAACGCCACCGCGCAATGGCACCGGCGGCTGACCGAGCCCGAGATCGCCGGGAAGATTTCCGGCGGCATGACAAATCTCGCGGTGATCGAGGCCGAGAATCCCGAAATGGAAGCGCTGGCGATCGCGGTGGCGATGCGCGAGGCGCGGCATCTCGATAAAACGGCGGCGCTGGTGACGCCGGATCGCGCGCTGGCGCGGCGCGTGATAGCGGCCCTCGGCCGCTGGAATCTCGAATTCAACGATTCCGGCGGCGATGCGCTGATCGACACCGAGGCGGGAATTTTCGCGCGGCTCTCTGCCGAAGCCGTGGCAGGCGGGCTTGAGCCGCCGACGCTGCTGGCTCTGCTAAAACATCCGCTTTGCCGGCTGGGCGGCGCGGAAGGCGCATCGATGGGCGCCGTTGCCACGCTCGAACTGGCGTTGTTGCGCGGCACGCGGCCGCGGGCGGGAACAAGCGGGCTCGCGCGCGACTTCGATCGCTTCCGCCTCGAACTTGGCAAATTCAGGCGCGGCGAGACATCGTCGCTGCATGGTTCGGAGCCGAGCACCAGACTTGGAGATGAGGAACTCGATCGGGCTCAATCGCTGATCGGGCAGTTGCAGACGGCGCTTTTGCCGCTGGAAAGTCTTGGCCCCTCAAAACCCCATGATTTTGCCGAACTCGCCTATCGCCATCGCGACATGCTGGTCGAGCTGTCACGCGACCGGCATGGCGTCGCCGGCGCCTTCGAGGGGCCTGAGGGATCGGCGCTTGCGTCCGCGTTCGACAATCTGCTCGGCGAGCGGGCGCGAAGCGGGTTGATGGTCGAACTCGGCGACTACCCGGAAGTCTTTCAGACCGCCTTTTCCGAGCGGATGGTGCGGCGGCCGGAATCAAGCGCGCAGCTGCACATCTACGGCCAGTTGGAAGCGCGGCTGACGCAATCCGACCGCGTCATTCTCGGCGGGCTGATCGAAGGCGTATGGCCGCCGGCGCCGCGGATCGATCCGTGGTTGAGCCGGCCGATGCGGCATCAGCTCGGCCTCGATCTGCCGGAGCGGCGCATCGGCCTCTCCGCGCACGATTTCGCGCAATTGCTCGGCGCGGACGAGGTGATCCTCAGCCACGCCGCCAAGGCAGGCGGCGCGCCCGCGGTGGCCTCGCGTTTCCTGCACCGGCTGGAGGCGGTCGCGGGCGAAGCGCGCTGGAGCGCCGCCAAACTGGCCGGTGCAAAATATGTTCGCTTCGCCCATGAACTCGACCGGCCCGAGAAAATCGATCCGGTCAAGCAGCCCGCGCCAAAACCGCCGCGCGCGACAAGGCCGCTGAAACTGTCGGTGACGGCGATCGAGGACTGGCTGCGCGATCCCTATACGATCTACGCGAAATACATATTGAAGCTGGCGGCGCTCGATCCCGTCGACATGCCGCTGTCGGCGGCCGATCGCGGCTCGGCGATCCATGACGCGCTCGGCGAATTCACCCAGACCTTCACCACCAACCTTCCGGACAATCCCGAGCTTGCCTTGCGCGACATCGGGCGGAAATATTTCGAACCGCTAATGGAGCGGCCGGAAGCGAAAGCGCTGTGGTGGCCGCGGTTTCAGCGCATCGCGGCCTGGTTTTCGAATTGGGAGACCGGACGACGTCAGGATGTTATTTCGATCGACGCCGAGACCAGGGGCAATATCTCGATCCGCCTCGACAATGGCCGAACGTTTGAGCTGTCGGCGCGCGCCGACCGGATCGAACGCCGCCGCGATCGAACCTATGCGATCCTCGATTACAAGACCGGGCAGCCGCCGACCGGCAAACAGGTGCGCATGGGGCTGTCGCCGCAACTGACGCTGGAGGCGGCCATCCTGCGGGAAGGCGGTTTTGAAGGAATTCCGGCAGGCAGCTCCGTCAGCGAACTCGTCTATGTCAGGATCAGCGGCAACGATCCGCCGGGCGAGCCGAAATTGCTGGAGCTCAGGATCAAGCAAAGCGAACAGCCGCAGCCGCCCGACGTCGCAGCGGATTACGCCCGGCAAGAGCTTGAAAAGCTGATTCGCAAATTCGAGAACGAGGACGAGCCTTACAGATCGCTCAATCTGCCGATGTGGACGAGCCGCTACGGCACTTACGACGATCTCGCCCGCATCAAGGAATGGTCCGCCGCCGGCGGCCTGGAGATCCCGGAATGGTAGCCGCGCCGCGCGAAATTCCAGCCGCCGTCCGCGACACACAGGCGCGCGCATCCGACCCCGCGGCTTCCGCGTTCGTGTCCGCCAATGCCGGATCGGGCAAGACCCATGTGCTGGTGCAGCGGGTGATCCGGCTATTGCTTGATCGCGTGCCGCCGGAGAAAATTCTCTGCATCACCTTCACCAAGGCCGCCGCCGCCAATATGGCCGAGCGGGTGTTTTCCACCCTGGGCGACTGGATCACGCTCGATGACGAGGCGCTCGATGCGGCGATCCGGGACGTCGGCATCGCCCATCCCGACGCAAATTTGCGGCTGCGCGCCCGCGCCCTGTTCGCCAGCGCGCTGGAAACGCCCGGCGGCCTGAAGGTGCAGACCATCCATGCGCTCTGCACCCGGCTGTTGCAGCAATTTCCCTTCGAGGCCAATGTGCCGGCGCGTTTTTCGGTGCTCGACGAGCGCGACCGCAACGAAATGATGGAGCGCGCCAATCTTGCGGTGCTGCTGGAAGCCTCGCGCGATCCGGACAGCGCCGCGGGCCGCGCGCTCGATACCGCCATGGCCAGCGCCGCCGACATCACTTTCAAGGATGTCGTGCGCGAGGCTTGCCTGAGCCGCGAGCACTTCATGGCCTGGGCCGACGAAGCCGGCAGCGCCGACGCCGCGATTATGCAAATGTCCGCGGCCCTTGGCGTCGATGCCGATGACCGCATCGAGGACGTCGAGCGCGGGATTGTCGAGGGGCCGCATCTGCCGCGGTCACGGTGGGAACAGATTGCTCTGGTTCTCGACACCGGCAGCAAGTCGGACCGGAAACAGGCGGACCAGTTGCGCGAAGCCCTGATCTCTACCGGCAGCGCGCAAGTGGATGAGTATCTCAGCGTGTTCCTTACGGACGATCGCACGCCGCGAGCTTCCGTGGTGACCAGGCCATTCGTCAGGGACAATCCGGCGATCGCGCGTCTGTTCGAGGCGGAGGTCCTTCGTATCGGTCCCCTGATCGAGCGCCGCCGCGCGGTCTCGACCCGCGACCGCACGAGAGCGTTGCTGCAGATCGCGACATCAGCCGCGGCCAATTACCGGCGCGAGAAGCAGGCGCGCGGCCTGCTCGATTACGACGATCTGATCGACAAGACGCTTGCCCTGCTGGACCGCGTTTCCTCCGGCTGGGTGCACTACAAGCTCGATCGCGGCGTCGATCACGTGCTGATCGACGAGGCGCAAGACACGAGCCCGCGGCAATGGGATATCGTCGACCATATCATTTCCGAATTCACGTCAGGCGCAGGCGCGCGCGATGGGGTCAGGCGCACGATCTTTGCGGTCGGCGACGAGAAACAGTCGATCTTTTCGTTTCAGGGCGCGGCGCCGCATGAGTTCGACCTGCGCCGCAAGGCGCTAAAGAAGAAGTTCGAGGATGCCGGCCTGAAATTCGATCCGGTATCGTTTACCTACTCGTTTCGCTCGGGGCCCGCGATCCTGCAATCGGTCGATCACGTGTTTCGCGACGAGACGATCTATCGAAGCATTCACGCGGCAGCGGCGTATCCTCTGCACGAGGGCTTGGCCGACGCCGGCCCAAGCCTGATCGATCTCTGGGAACTGGCTGAAGCCGACGGCAAGCAGGATATCGAGGGCTGGCGCGCGCCGTTCGACGGCGTGTCGGCGACAAGTCCTGAAGTAAAACTCGCCAAGCGCATCCAGGCCGAGATCAAATCGCTGATGGCAGGCGGCGCCATGACCGGCCGGAAAGGCGATCGCCGCCCATTGCGCTACGGCGACATGCTGGTACTGGTGCGCCGCCGCGGCAACGCCTTCGACGCCGTGATCCAGGCCCTGAAGCACGCCGGCATTCCGGTCGCCGGCGCCGACCGGCTCAAGCTGTCAGAGCATATCGCGATCATCGACCTGATGAATCTCGCCGACGCGCTGCTGCTGCCACAGGACGATCTGGCGCTGGCGGTTGCGCTCAAAAGCCCGCTGTTCGGCCTTGACGACGACGAGCTGTTCACGCTGGCCTGGCAGCGCAAGGGCTCGCTGCGCCAGGCGCTAGGTCAACACGCCGCGAGCGGCGGCAAGTTCGGGGATGCGCTCAAGCGGCTGGAACAATGCGAGGCGCGTTTCGGCAAGCAGACGCCGTTTGCGTTCTACGCCTGGCTGCTCGGCGGCGACGGCGGCAGGCGGCGAATCCTCAAAAGGCTCGGGCCCGAAGCCAACGACGCGCTCGATGAATTTCTCGAGCTGGCGCTTTCCTATGAGCGAAAGGCGCCGGCCTCGTTGCAGGGTTTTGTGGCGTGGCTGCGCACCGCCGATCTTGAAGTAAAGCGCGACATGGAAATTTCGCGAGACGAAGTCCGCGTCATGACGGTGCACGGCGCCAAGGGGCTGGAAGCGCCGGTGGTTTTTCTGGTCGACACCACCACGTCGCCGGCGGACACCCAGCGGCTGAAACTCATTCATTTGCCAGGCGGCAGCGCCGCGCCAAACAAACCCGGCGTCGTGGTCTGGGCCGGCAAGAAGGCCGATGACCCCGCCGTGGTCGCTGCGGCGCGCGAGGCGATGATGGACGAGACCGAAGATGAATACCGCCGCCTGCTTTATGTGGCGATGACGCGCGCCGCCGATCGGCTGATCGTCGGCGGCTGCATGCCGGGCAACATGAACAGGATCCGCGAATTCTCCTGGTACGATTTGATCGGCAAAGGCCTCGAAAATTCCGGCTTGCAGATGCAGGAGGTCGAGACGGCCGACGGCGCGGTGAAACGCTATTCGCGGCATGAAGACGTCACGGTATCGGCGGGCACCGTTGCGGCGCCGACGTTGGCCACCCCACCCGAGCTGCCGCCATGGTTGCGGGCGCCGGCGCCGCCGGAGGCCGCCGCCGACAACCACTTGCGGCCCTCGGACGCTGCCGGGAACGAGGGCGGCGCAAGAGCCGGTGAACCCGCCGCCATGCGTAGGCACGCGCTGTTGCGCGGCACCTTGGTGCACCGGCTGCTGCAATCCCTGCCCGAGCTTGCGCCCGCGAGCCGTCGCGAGGCGGCACTGAAATACCTTGCCCGTAACGCGGACGGCTGGAGCGACAGCGACCGGGAAACGCTGGCGGAAAAGGTGCTCGCCCTGATCGAAGATGAGCGCTTCGCCCCGGTTTTTGCGCAAAACAGCCGCGCCGAGGTCTCGATCGCAGGAAAACTGGACCGGCCGGGACGGCCACCCGCTCTGGTTTCGGGGCAAATCGACCGGCTGGTGGTGACCCCGGCCGAGGTGCTGATCGTCGATTACAAGACCAATAACGCCCCGCCTGGGTCAGCGGCCGAGTCGCCTTCGGCCTATGTCCGCCAGCTCGCGCTGTACCGCGCGGTGCTTGCAAGGCTTTATCCCGGCCGGGCGATCCGCGCCGCGCTGCTCTGGACCGAAGCCCCTGATTTGATGGAGATTTCGGCCCCCGCGCTGGACGCCGCACTGGCATCCTGTCATCTCGGCGTGACGAAGCTTGACCCGGCAACTCCGCGTTCATAGGTTGGCTGCATGATCTTTGCGGCGATTCTCGAGAGGCCGCGTCTTTCCCGAACTGAACGAGGTACTCCATGGCCGTTGGCAAGGTTTCCGACACCGATTTCGAAGCCGAAGTGCTCAACGCCACCGGCCCGGTGGTGGTGGATTTCTGGGCCGAATGGTGCGGCCCCTGCCGCATGATCGCGCCCGCGCTCGACGAGATTTCCGGGGCGATGGGCGACAAGGTCAAGATCGTGAAACTGAACGTCGACGAGAGCCCGAAGACGGCCTCGAAATACGGCGTGATGTCGATCCCGACGCTGATGATTTTCAAGGGCGGCGAAATGGCCTCCCGCCAGGTCGGCGCCGCGCCGAAGCAGAAGCTGCAACAGTGGATCACGGCTGCGGTGTGATCGCTGCGCAACGAACAGGGCGTAGATGGGGTAACGGGCGGGTCCCGGCTCTGCGGCGTACCGCCAGGAGGCACTGCACCGCGCCGGGGACACGAGAGCGGTGCGGTCAGGTCGGAAGACTGCGGACGCGGCGGTCAAGTAGTTTGCCAATGCGCGAAGCGCCGCAGGGCCGTCGCCATTAGACGAAGGACGATGGTTGCTCAGGAGGTATTCTCTCCGGCGCCGATCGCGGCGCGCAACTGCTTTGCGAGTGCCTGAAGCAGCTTCCATCCGATGGTTCCGTTCCTTTCGACGAGCGGCCGGAATTCCCAGAATGTGAGCCCGTAGCAAACCAGATCGGTTGCCGCGGTAACCGTGGCCGAGCGGGGGCCGCCGTCGATCAGGGCGACCTCGCCGAAATACTGACCGGCACCGAGAATGGCGAGATCGGCGCCCTTGCTCGAGACCTTGGCCTCCCCGGAGACGATGATGAAGAAGGCGGCGCCTCCGGTGCCCTCCATGATGACGGTCTCGCCCCTGGCGAAGCGGCGTTCCTTGAGCAAGCGGCCGATCTGCTCCGACTGCCTGCGATCCATTCCGGCGAAAAGTTCCACGCGCTGGAGCGCGCCCACGGGATCGCGCGAAGGCGGCCCGGGCGGCGGTGCACTGCTGCTCGTCTTGCCGGTCGTAATCGCGCGGCACTGCAGAAGATAGAGCGTGCCCTCCTGAAACGCCCATTCGATGTCGCGTCTCGGGCCGTAGACCTTCTCGCAAAGCAGACCGAGTTCGCCGAGAGAGGCGAGCTGGGCGTCGCCAAGGCAGATCGCGGTGACCTTCGGGGGCAGCACGGGCTCCTCGAAGGTGCCCCCGTTCGGAAGCGAGCGGATCGCTATGCGCTTGCGTCCGGCCTTGCGCTCCAGCACCTGACCGGATCGGTCGAGCCGGAAATGGTCGGGGACGACGAGGCCCGCGACCACGGCCTCGCCGAGGCCCCAGCTCGCTTCGATCAGGCGCTCATCGGCGCCGGTGACCGGGTGCTCGGTGAACATCACTCCGGCGACATCGGGGTTGATGAGAGTCTGGACGACAACGCCAACGCTCGGCCGGGTGAACAGGCCGACACGCTGGCGATAGGTGATGGCCGAGTCCGAGTTCGCCGACCACCAGACCTCGCGGACGGCGGCTGGAACATCGGCCGCCGAATGGACGTTGAGCACGGTGAGATGTTGTCCGGCGAAGCTTGCCGCCGCGCCATCTTCGTCGACGGCGGATGAGCGGACAGCGAACGGCGCCGACAGGCCGGCGACCGCCTTCGCCACTTTTTCAATCGCCTTGCCGTCCCCCGAGGCGATCGCCTCGACCAGGTCGCCCGAGAGGGCAACGCCGGGCGGGACCGGAAGGCCCTGACGCGCGGCGTCGCCGAGCCCCACGGCCTTCGATCCATAGAGCGATGTCTCGCGCGCCTTGACGAAGGGGACGACGACTTTCTTCACCCGATCACCGTCACCTCGCCGGCATCCCCGTCGACGCGAACGCGGACGCCGTCGGCGATGCGTTCGGTCGCCTCGCGGGTCCCGACCACTCCGGGGATGCCGTATTCGCGCGCGACGATCGCGGCGTGCGAAAGCAGACCGCCATTGTCGGTCACGATCCCGCCGAGCAGCGGGAGCAGGATGTTGAAGGCTTCGCTTGTCGATTCGGTGATCAGCACGTCGCCCTTGGCGATCCGGCCGAACTCGGAGGGTCCGGAGACGCGGCGGGCCGGGCCTTCGTAAATGCCCTTGCTCGCCGCGATGCCGTAGAAGACCGTTTCTTCGTTCTGCGCTTCGGAGCTGCCGAAGATATGCCCAAGCCCGATGAAGATCGCACGCATGAGGCGCCCCACCCCGGGGGGCAAGCCTGAGAGGTCGGGCGGAGGCGGCTTGGGCGGGCCCAGGAAGGGCGGGACGTCCTTGGCGGTGTAGGCCGCGCGGTAGGCGGCGCGGCTGGCAAGCTCGTCCGCGGTCGGGCCTCCGGCGCCGGCAACAAGCGCGCACATCTCATCGAGTGTCGCCTCCAGCATGTGTTCGGGGGCGCCGAGGCGACCGCGCCTCACCAGCCGCCGGCCGGCCGCCAACGCCGCGCGCCGCATGATGCCCGCGGCCCAAATGTCGCTGTAAACGCCGCGCTCGTCGCGGAGACGGTAGGTGAGGCGGGCCTCGCCGAGCAATTCGTCGAACTCGACCTGGTGCGCCGCCGGTACCTGGGCGCGAATTTCGGCCGTGCGGGCATCGACGTCCGAAGCGGCCTGGGTTTCTCCGGAGACGGTGACGCGGATGGACCGCAGCAATGCGTCAGGTATTTCGATCGCCGTCGGCTCGGCGATGTCGAAGCCATCGATCAATCGGTTGCCGACCAGATCGAGGTAGCCGGAAACGGCCGCGCCTGCTTCGCTGGCGTGGGACCTCAGCTCCGCGAGCGTCCGCGCGGGGTCGCCATCGGATGCGAGGATCTTGCGGGCGGAAAGGCCTTCGGCAAACGCCTTCTTCAGGCGCTCCATCTCGTCGGAACCGCCCGCGGACACCTCCGCCGAACCGCGCATCAGTGCCACCAGATCGGACGGCGGCAGCCCCGTCCAGTCGCCGACATGCGCGAGGAAATCCCCGGTCGGCAGCATGGCGCCCGCGGTGAAGCCCATGTGCTGGGCGATCATCGCCGAGTGATGGTCGCGGCAGCGTGTCAGATAGACCACCAGCTCCGCATCGGAGAGGGCGTCCGGATCGACGAGCTGCAGCTCCCGGTGCTTCGCAATAGCGGCTGGCTTGCGGTTCTCGTCCCAATCGCGAAGCTGCTCCCGCCACAGCTTCTGTGCGAAAACCTGTTCGGCGCGCTGGAAGCGCTGGGGGATTTCCGCCTCTGGAGCCGACAGCACCTGGCTGTAGCCGAAGCCCTTCGCGTAGCCGACCCGCAGACCGTCGATCAGCATCCCGTAGAAGCGGGCGAAGTCGTTGGTACCCTTTCGAAAGGCGGGAGGATGGACCTCCTGATAATAGCGCGTCATCGGGCGCGGAAAGTGTACAGGGTCCTGCTCCCACGAGCCCGGGCCTGGCGGGTCGAGACTAAGCTTGGTCGACGTGTTCGACGCAGTCATGCAGGTTCCTCCACGGGGACAGATCGCGCGACAGCGTGCCGGCGGCCGGCGGGCTACGGAACTAGCATCGCCGATGTCCGTCGCCAAGCCGGCATCGAGTCGGGACGGAGGTGGGAGGTTTCGTCAGCGCCGCCGGGACACGCGCGAATTATCGCGGCGGCGTGCCGTTGGCGGCGAGGACGTGGCCGGCGAGATAGAGCGAGCCGGTGATGAGGATGCGCGGCGGCACCTCATAGGCAAGGCGAACGAGCGAGCGCAGCGCGGCTTCGGCGCTGCTTGCGGTTTCCACCCGCATGCCGAGCGCCCGCCCGGCATCCGCCAGCCGGTCCGGCGGCATTGCGTTGTCGCGGTCCGGGATCGGCACCGCGATGATGTGGCGCGTCAGCCCGGCGAAATTGGCGAGAAAAGCGCTCGCATCCTTGTTGCCCATCATGCCGACGATGATCACCAGCGGCCGCGATACCCGCTCTTCGAGATCGCCGAGGGAGCTGGCCGTAACACGGCCGCCCTCGGCATTATGGCCCCCATCGAGCCAGATCTCGCTGGCCCGCGGCGCCTGGTCCACCAGCGCGCCCGACGCCAGCCGCTGCATCCGCGCCGGCCATTCGGCGTTGACGATGCCGGCCTCGAATGCGGCGGCATCGATCCTGAACGTCCCGAGCGCGCGCAGCGTCGCGATGGCAAGGCCGGCATTGTCGAACTGATGCCGGCCGAACAGTCTTGGGGCCGCCAAATCCATCAGGCCGCGCTCGTCCTGATAGACCAGCCGGCCGCGCTCGACACTGACGTGCCATTCCTGTCCCGCTCTGTGCAGCGGCGCCTGCATGCGCCTGGCCTGCGCCTCGATCGCAGCCATCGCTTCGCCAGGTTGCTCGGCGCAAATCGCCGGCGCGTTGCGCTTGAGGATGCCTGCCTTTTCGCGCGCGATCGCCGCCAAATCATCGCCGAGAAATTCGGTGTGATCCATGCTCACGGGTGCGATCACGCTCGCCAGCGGCGCATCGATCACATTGGTCGCATCGAGCCGCCCGCCGAGGCCGACTTCCAGCAGCAGCACATCGGCCGGATGCCGCGCGAACAGGCAAAACGCCGCCGCGGTCTCGATTTCAAAAATGGTGATCGGCTCGCCGGCGTTGGCCCGCTCGCAATGTTCCAGCAGGCCATGCAATTCATCGTCGCCGGCGAGAACGCCGCCGCCCGCGCGGCCGATGCGAAAGCATTCGTTGATCCGCACCAGATAGGGGGACGTATAGACATGAACGCGCAAGCCTGCCGCTTCCAGGATCGCGCGCAAATAGGCGATCGTCGAACCCTTGCCGTTGGTGCCGGCGATGTGGATCACGCCCGGCAGTCTGCGCTCGGGATGGTCGAGCCGCGCCAGCAGGCGGTGCATCCGTTCCAGATCGAGATCGATGCGCCTCGGGTGCAGGACGGACAGCCGCGCGATCAGCCCGGCGAGCGGCGGCGACGGTCTGGCCGCGGGCGCGTTCACGCGTGGGATGCTGCCGGCGCCGCATCGGCACCCGATACGATCGGCGCGGGAATGGCGAACTGGGGCACGGGCTTCGATGCGGTTTCCACCGCCGGCGATTTCGTCAGCAGGCGGCACAGCCGCGCCAGCGTCGGGCGCAACTCGTGGCGGTGCACCACCATGTCGACCATGCCGTGATCCCTTAAATATTCCGCGCGCTGAAAGCCATCCGGCAATTTCTCGCGGATGGTCTGTTCGATCACGCGGGCGCCGGCGAAGCCGATCAGCGCGCCGGGCTCGGCGATCTGCACGTCGCCGAGCATGGCATAGGAGGCGGTGACGCCGCCGGTGGTCGGATTGGTCAACACCACGATATAGGGCAGTTTCGCCTCGCGCATCATCTGCACGCCGACGGTGGTGCGCGGCATCTGCATCAGCGACAGGATGCCTTCCTGCATGCGGGCGCCGCCGGAGGCGGCGAACACGATGAACGGCGATTTCTTTTCGACCGCCAGCTCGAGCCCGCGCACGATCGCCTCGCCGGCCGCCATGCCGAGCGAGCCGCCCATGAAATCGAAATCCTGCACCGCGACCACGACGGCGGCGCCCTCGAGTTTGCCGTAACCGACCTTGATGGCATCGTTCATCCCGGTCTTGGCGCGCGCATCCCTGACGCGGTCGGCATAACGGCGTTCGTCGCGGAATTTCAGCGGATCGGCCGTGACCTCGGGCAGCGCCACGTCGAACCAGGTCTGGTTGTCGAAGATCGATTTCAGCCGCGCCACGGCGCCCATCCGCATGTGGTAGTTCGAGCCGGGAATGACGAACTGGTTGCTCTCGACATCCTTGTAGAAAACCAGTTGCCCGCTATCGGGACACTTGATCCACAAATTCTCCGGCGTTTCGCGGCGCAGGATGTTGCGGATTTTCGGCCGGACGACATTGGTGAGCCAATTCATGGTTCGCTCCGAATTGC
>Ga0116129_1000331_pt1 | contig 32128 bp, 28 predicted proteins | sample June2015DPH_17_2_FD_89732 | JGI IMG/M metagenome (GOLD analysis project Ga0116129, IMG submission 89732) | Peatland microbial communities from SPRUCE experiment site at the Marcell Experimental Forest, Minnesota, USA - June2015DPH_17_10 | ecosystem: Environmental > Terrestrial > Soil > Wetlands...
CCAGCTCCCGCGTGATTCGCACATAGTCCTCGGAGACGACCTGGCCAAGCAACTGCGCCTCGAGGGAGGCGTGATGCGCCAGCAGAATATCAAGTTTGGCTTCAGGCAGCATGGGCGGTTCTCTAATACGCAAGCGGGAGCGGCGTTGTCTGAATGGAACAGCGCTACAAGGACAGCCCCTCGGCCTCGGCGAATGCAGTCAGCCTCTGGCGGATCGACACGCTGCCGGAAGGCGCGTCGAGCAGCGGCATCATCATCGCCTCGGCTTTTTTGGCGTCGAGATCGAGGATCATCGCCTTGACCGGACCATGTCCGGTGGCCGACAGCGACAGCGAGCGGTAGCCCAATGCGATCAGCGCCAGCGCGCCGAGCGGTCTTGAGGCCATCTCGCCGCACAATGAAGCGGATTTCTTCGCCGCATTCGCCTTCAGGACGATCTCGCGCAACGCCCGCAGGATTGGAGCTGACAGGATATCGAACCGTTCGGAGACTTTGGCATTGCCGCGGTCGACCGCAAACAGGAACTGAAACAGGTCGTTGGAGCCCACCGAGACGAAATCGACCTTCTTCAGAAGTTCGTCCAACTGATAGAGCAGGGCTGGCACTTCCACCATGGTGCCGACATCGATGCGCTCCGGCAGCGTATGGCCGTGCTGACGCAGATACGTCAGTTCGCGCTCGACGATGGCCTTGGCGGCATCGAATTCGGCGACTTCGGAAATCATCGGAAACATGAGGCGCAGCGCGCGGCCGCCGCCGGCGCGCAACAGCGCGCGGATCTGGCCGCGCAACAGCCCGGGCCGGTCGAGGCCGAGTCGGATCGCGCGCCAGCCGAGCGCAGGATTCTCCTCGATCACGGTTTCCATATAGGGCAGCGCCTTGTCGCCACCGATGTCCAGGGTCCGGAAGGTTACGGGCTTGGGCCCCGCGGCATCCAGCACCGCGCGATACAGCGCGAGCTGGTCGCTGGAGCGCGGCAGGCTCTGGCCAATCATGAATTGCAGTTCGGTACGGAACAGCCCGATGCCGGCGCTGCCGGTGTCGTCGATATGCGGCAGATCGATGATCAGGCCGGCGTTGATCATCAGCTCGACGTGCTGGCCGTCCTTGGTCACGCAGGGCTTGTCGCGCAGCTCCAGATACTGCGCCTGCCGCTGGGCGCGAAATCGCACCCGTTCCGCATAGGCCGATTCGATTTCAGCCGAGGGGCGGACATAGATCGAGCCCGAGGTGCCGTCGACGATGATGGCATCGCCGGGATCGGCAATGCCCGGTGCGTTCGGCACTTCGCCGACCGCGGGGATGCCGAGCGCGCGCGCCACGATCGAGACGTGGGAATTGGCGGTGCCTTCCTCCAGCACCAGCCCGCGCAGCCTGTTTCGATCGTAGTCGAGCAATGCCGCCGGCCCCATCGCGCGCGCGATCAGGATGGCGTTGTCGGGCAGATGTTCCCGGGAAGGCGCGTGGTCCTTCCCCACCAATTGCCGCATCAGGCGATAGCCGAGGTCTTCCAGGTCATGCAGACGGTCGCGCAAATAGGGATCGGTGGAACGCAGCATGCGCGCGCGGGTATCCGACTGCACGCGCTCGACGGCGGCTTCCGCGGTGAGGCCGGTGGCGACCGCTTCATGCAGCTTGTGCGACCAGCCGTGATCGTTGGCGAACATCCGGTAGGCTTCCAGTACGTCACGGTGCTCGCCGCCATCGGCAACGTCGCCGCGCTCCAGCATGCGGTCGAGATCGGCGCGCAGCTTCGCCAGGGCCGTGTCGAGACGCCTGATTTCCTTCGGCAGGTCTTCGGCGATGTAATTGGTGATGACGACGCGGGGCTCATGCAGCACTACATGGCCGAGCGCGATGCCGTCGGACAAGATTGCGCCGGTTTTATGCACCGAATGCCGTGCGGCCGGCTCGGCGCCGGGTTGGGCCAGCGCGGACAGTTCGCCTGAGGCGATCATCTCCGCCAGCACCATCGCGGTGGTCTGCAGCGCTTCGACCTCTTCCTCGACATAGGTGCGTTTGGCGCGGTTCTGCACCACCAGCACGCCAAGCGTATTGCCGGCGCGCAGAATCGGAACGCCGAGGAATGAGTGATAGATTTCTTCGCCGGTTTCCGGGCGGAACGAGAACGCCGGATGGCTCTGCGCGTCCGACAGATTGAGCGGCGTCGCCTCGCTCGAGACCAGGCCGACGAGGCCCTCATGCGCGCTCAGCACGGTCCGGTGCACGGCGTCGCGGTTAAGGCCTTCGGTGGCGTAGAGCTCCAGCGTGTTGTCGATGCGCAGCACATAGGTCGAGCAAACCTCGGCCACCATGTTGGCAGCGATCAGCACCACGATCTTGTCCAATCGTTCCTGGGCTGAGACCTGCTCCGCCATGGTTTCGCGAAGCCGCCTCAGCAAGACGCGGGGGCCTCCCGACGCGCTCCGCATGTGCCAAAATCCTCCCCCATGAGGCCAGCCCGCCGGGTTGCCGGCAGCTGGCGTTAAACCCAAGAAAATCAACAAATTTATTCATATGGCGCCGCCGCAAGCGCTGAATACGGCCGAATCGGGATCGCCAAAACTGTGGCACAGTTGCGGCGGCCCGCCTATCAGGCCGTATAGCGAATTGAGGCCAGTTTTGCCAAGCAAAACGCCTGCCAGAGGTCGTAACGTCTGTGTCAGATCAATGCTGCGGTCGCTAAGATAAATTTTTTCTAAACCTGGTCGAGCCCGTAGAGCGTGTGCAGCGTGCGCACCGCGAGCTCGGTATAGGCGGCGTCGATCAGCACCGAGAACTTGATTTCGGAGGTGGTGATGGCGCGGATGTTGATATTGCGCGCGGCAAGGGCTGCAAACGCTTTCGCAGCGACGCCGGCATGGCTGCGCATGCCGCTGCCGATCACCGAGACCTTGGCGACGTCGGTGGCGCTGTCGAGCCGCGCATAACCGATCCGATTGCTGGCGGAGGCGATGGTGTCGCAGGCGCGGTCGTAGTCCGAGGCCGGCACGGTGAAGGTGAGGTCGGTGGTGGCGCCATCCTCCGAGACGTTCTGCACGATCATGTCGACGTTGATATTGGCCTCCGCAAGCGGGCCGAAGATCGAGGCGGCGACGCCCGGCTTGTCCTGAATCTGGCGGACCGAAATCTGGGCCTCGTCCCTGGAAAAGGCGATGCCGGTGACGACGTGGTTTTCCATGATTTCCTCCTCGCTGCAGATCAGCGTGCCCGGCGGGGTGCCATGCGGATCGATATCCTCAGGCTTGTCGAAACTGGAACGGACGAACACCGGCATGTTGTACACCATGCCGAGTTCCACGGAACGGACCTGCAGCACCTTGGCGCCCTGGGAGGCCAGTTCCAGCATGTCCTCGAACGCGATCCTGGCGAGCCGGCGCGCTCTTGGAACCACGCGCGGGTCGGTGGTGTAGACGCCGTCGACGTCGGTATAGATATCGCAGCGGTCGGCATGAATCGCGGCGGCGATCGCCACCGCCGAGGTGTCGGAACCGCCGCGCCCGAGCGTGGTTAGGCGCCCGGTCTGCGGGTTGATGCCCTGGAATCCGGCGACCACGGCGACTTCCTTGCGCTCCCTGAAACGGCTGATCAGCTCGGAGCCGTCGATCTCGAGAATCCTTGCGGAAGTATGGGCATCGCTGGTTTTGATCGGGATCTGCCAGCCCTGCCAGGAGCGCGCCTGAATGCCGATCGCCTGCAGCGCGATCGCCAGCAGCCCCGCGGTGACCTGTTCGCCGGACGCCACCACCGCGTCATATTCGCGCGCGTCATGCATCGCAGAGGCCTCGCGGCACCATTCCACCAGTTCATTGGTCTTGCCGGCCATCGCCGACACCACCACGGCGACATCATGGCCAGCGTCGACCTCGCGCTTGACGTGCCGCGCCACATTGCGGATGCGGTCGATGTTGGCGACCGATGTGCCGCCGAATTTCATCACGAGGCGGCCCATGACGACTGGTGCATTCCCTGATGGGTTAAGTAATGTGGACCTGCACGAAACCGGAAGCGCGCAGGCCAAAAGGCGCGTATACATAGCGGGGCGGCCGGGGGCAAGCAACCGGGTTGCGGTGGCCGCCGCCACGGCGCGGAACAAGTGGCGCAGGGGTAATTGAGGTTCGCGTATGGGGCGTTTTATCGACGATATCGTGCAGCCCGGCGAGAAGGTGCTGTATTCGACCAATGCGCACTGGATATTCTATTTGCCGGCGATAGGGGCGGGGCTATTGGCCCTGGTCCTGCTGGTGTTGTCGCACGCAACCACGACCGAAAGCATCATCCTGCTGTGCCTCGCGTCCGCGGCCGTGGTGGCGATTGCCGCGCTGTACCTGGCCGCGAAGGCCTGGTTCCACCGCTGGACCACCGAGACCGACGTCACCAATCTGCGCGTCGTCCACAAGACCGGGTTCATCAAGCGCCGTACCTTTGAAATGAGCCTCGACAAGGTCGAGAGCGTCGACGTCAACCAGAGCATTCTTGGCCGCATTCTTAACTACGGCAACGTGACGATCAAAGGCGTCGGCGAGGGCAGGGAAACTATTCGAACCATCGCTTCGCCGCTGTCGTTTCGCAATTTCATCACCGCGAGATAGGAGCGGCGCGCAACCCATGGCCATGCAGCAAAACCCTTCCGCGAATATTTCTGTCGCCTCCGGGTCGACCGTCGACCCCGCCGAAGTCGCGAAATTCTCAAGACTGTCGGACGAATGGTGGGACCCCAAAGGCAAAATGGCGCCGCTGCACAAGATCAATCCGCTGCGGCTGACCTATATCCGCGATGCCGCCTGCCGCAAGTTTGAGCGCAACGTCAAAAGCCTGAATTGCCTTTCCGGGCTGCGCATCCTCGATATCGGCTGCGGCGCCGGCTTGTTGTGCGAGCCGTTCACCCGTCTCGGCGCCCAGGTGATCGGCGTCGATCCGTCCGCCACCAACATCGCGGCGGCGAAACTGCACGCCGACAAGGGGCATCTGTCGATCGACTATCGCTGTACCACCGTGGAGGAGATGGACGTGCGCGAACGCTTCGACATCGTGCTGGCGATGGAAGTGGTCGAACATGTCCGCGATGTCGGGGTTTTCCTCAATCGCTGCGCGGCTATGCTCAAGCCCGGCGGGCTGATGGTGATCTCGACGCTGAACCGCAACTGGAAAAGCTTTGCGCTCGCCATCGTCGGCGCCGAATATATCCTGCGCTGGCTGCCGCGCGGCACCCATCAATGGGACAAGTTCGTTACCCCCGAGGAACTCGCCCGTCATCTGCAGGACAACAAGCTCGTCATCACCGAGCAGGCCGGCGTGGTCTACAGCCCGCTTGCCGACAGATGGAGCCTCTCGTCGGACATGGACGTGAACTACATGGTTGTGACAGAGGGGGTGTGAGGGTCATACGAGTTGGGAATTATCGTCGTCCCTGCGAACTTTCGCAGGGACGACGATGGACTTTGGGCCGTGCGCAATCCTGTGATGCGTCATTCCGGTTGACCGCGCGGGCCGAGACCTTCACGGTGCCGACGATCCCGCTCGCTCACCGAATCCTCTCAAAACATGCTCACCGTCGCCACGCTCTGGATTCCCTTCACCGTCACCGCGGCGCTCGGTCAGGTCGCGCGCAACGCGATGCAGCGGCAATTGACGGGGCCGCTCGGCACCTGGGGCGCCACCAATATCCGCTTCCTGTTCGGTTTTCCGTTTTCGCTGGTGTTCCTTGCGGTGGTGCTGGCCGCGAGCGGAGATCATATGCCGTGGCCGGCGGCGGTGTTCTGGCCATGGCTCTTGCTTGGTGCGCTCAGCCAGATCGTTGCCACCGGGCTGATGCTGATCGCCATGAACGACCGCTCCTTCGTGGTGACGACGGCGTACTTGAAGACCGAGGCGATCCAGACCGCGATTTTCGGATTTTTCTTCCTCGGCGATCATCTGACCGTGCTGAAGGTGATCGCGATCCTGATCGCGACCGCCGGCGTCGTCATCACGGCGCTGCGGCCCGGCGGCGAAAAGAGTTTTGCCGAATTGAAGCCGACGATCACCGGTCTTGTCGCGGCGGCGGCATTTGCGCTTTCTGCAGTCGGCTTCCGCGGCGCGATCATCACCGTACCGGGCGTTTCATTTGTGACGGCGGCGTCCTATACGCTGGTGCTGGGGCTGTTCCTGCAGACGCTGGTGCTGACGATCTATCTCCTGGCGCGCGCGCCCGGCATCCTCAAGGCGATCCTTGAACTGTGGAGGCCTTCGATGCTCGCCGGCTTCATGGGTGCGTTTGCCTCGCAGTTCTGGTTTTTGGCGTTTGCGCTCACCGCTGCCGCCAATGTCCGCACGTTGGCGCTGGTCGAGGTGCTGTTCGCGCAAGGCGTGGCGTATTACTCGTTCAAGCAGCCGCTGTCGGCGCGCGAGCTTTCCGGGATAGCGCTGATCGTGATCGGCGTGGCGCTGTTGGTGGCGTTGTGATTTTGCCCATCGTCATTGCGAGGAGCGCAAGCGACGAAGCAATCCAGTTCTCTCCCGATGCGGCTGCTGGATTGCTTCGCGGAGCCTGTCATCGGGCGCGCATTCGCGCGACCCGTTGGCTCGCAAATAACGCGGAAGCCTTCCGCGGTTCGACGCGAAGCGTCAATTCCTGTCGTCCGGCAGCACCGGCAGCGGCGACACCTCGACGCCTTCATCGATCAAGGCGCGTGCCTCATCCGGCGAAGCCTCGCCATAGATCGGGCGATGCTCGATATCGCCGTAATGCATTTTGCGGGCTTCGTTGGGAAAGCGCTCGCCGACATTGTCGGCGTTTTTCACGATATGGTCGCGCAATTCCTTGAGCTTGGCGCGCAGCTCGCGCTCCTGCGCCATCATCAGCGGTGTCGAGGCGGGCGCCGTGACATCCGTGGGTGCTGCAGGTGCGGGCGCCGGCGCCGCGCTGTCGCGCCCCTTCTTGCTCACGATCCGCGGGGCCATGATGGCCCTTTCGACCTCGGCCGAGCCGCAGACCGGACAGGTCACGAGCTTGCGCTTTTCCTGCGTCTCGTAGGCCGCCGAGCTTTGGAACCAGCTTTCGAACGCGTGATCGCGCTCGCAGCGCAGCGTATAGCGGATCATGCCGATCCCCGCACCAAATGCAGATATTCGGGACCGGCCTTCGGATCGGCCATGGTGAAGCGCCGGCCGTGCTGCAGCGACGGCACGGTCTTGCGCGCGGTCTCGACCCTGGCCGGGTCTATCTTCGCCATGAAAACACCGGGCTCGACGCCGCCCTCGGCGAGGATTTCGCCCCAGGGCGCGACGATCAGCGAATGGCCATAGGTCTCGCGCCTGTTCTCGTGCAGGCCGGCTTGCGCCGCGGCGAACACGAAGCAGCCATTCTCGATGGCGCGGGCGCGCAACAGCGTGTGCCAATGCGCTTCCCCGGTCTTCCGGGTGAAAGCGGAAGGCACGGTGAGGAACGCCGCGCCGCTTTCGGCGAGCGCCCGGTACAGCGCCGGAAAGCGCACATCGTAACAGATCGTCAGACCGATGCGGCCCCAGGGCAGGTCCGCGATCACGGCGGTTTCGCCAGGCTGATAGTTGGCGGATTCGCGGTAGCTCTCCCCGTCAGGCAGGTCGATGTCGAACATGTGGATCTTGTCGTAGCTTGCGATCACCGCGCCATCCGGCCCGATCAGGAACGAGCGGTTGACGGCCCGCTCAGGTGTCGCGCGCAGCGCCAGCGAGCCGACATGGAGATGGATTTTCAGCTCGGCTGCCAGCGCGCGATAGGCCTTCAGCGAAAGGTCGTCCTCCTCGGCGGCGAGCTGCTCGAACAGTGCCTTGCGGTTAAGCTGCATCATGTTGCTGACCTCGGGGGTCTGCACATAGTCGGCGCCTTGGGCGGCTGCTTCGCGGATCAGTCTGCTTGCCTGCTCCAGGCTCGGTTCTGGCAACAGCGAGGTGCGCATCTGCACCATGGCGGCGGTAAAGGAGAGGTCAGCGCTCATGAATCGGCCTGTTCGCCCGTCAGCATCGAATCGAGCTTGCCTTCGCGGTCCAGCGCATAGAGTTCGTCGCAACCGCCGACATGAGTCTCGCCGATGAAAATCTGCGGAAAGGTCGAGCCGGCGCCGGCGCGGTCCCACATCTGCTGACGAAGCGTCGAATCGATGGCCACATCCAGCTCCGTGAACGCGGCTTTTTTGCGCGTCAGCAGCGATTTGGCGGCGCTGCAATAGCCGCAGCCCGGGCGGGTGTAAATCTCGACGGCGGCCATGTCGCGCTCGGTTTTTGAAAGGATTACCCGATTATATGGGAGCTTTGTGGGTGTCCACAACCCGGGCGAACACCAGCACGTCGACGGAAGCCGCCCTGGCGCGCAACAGCGCCCGCGCGCAGGCATCCGCCGTGGCGCCGGAGGTCAGGACATCGTCGATCAGGATCACACGGCGGCCGGCGATCTCGGCACGGCGGTCCACGCCGACCTTGAACGCGCCCTGCACATTGCTGGCGCGCTGCGAGCGCGACAGGCCGATCTGCTGCGCTGTCGGCCGGACCCGGCGGAGCGCTTCCGAGACCAGCCTGACGCCGCTTTGCCGCTCGATCGACCGCGCCAGCGCGCCGGACTGGTTGTAGCGGCGGCTCCAGCTCCGCTGCCAGTGTAGCGGCACCGGCACCAGCGCGTCGGCCTCCTCAAGCAGTTCGCGCCCGGCCCGCGCCATCCAGCGGCCCATCGCGGGGGCCAAATCGGTGCGGTCCTGGTATTTCAGGGCATGCACCAATGTCCGCGCGACGTCGTCATAGCGCACCGCGGCGCGGGCGCGCGCATAGGCCGGCGGATCGGCGATCGCTTCCATCGACAGCATGCCGGGGCCGGGATCGTAGACAAAGGGAATGCCGAGCCGGGGGCAAAACGGCGGCGCGATGAACGACAGTCTTGCCCAGCATTTGGCGCAAACGCCGTCGCCGTCGACCGGCTCGCGGCAGGCGACGCAAAGCGTCGGCAGCGCAACGTCGAGCGCGAGCTTTGCCGCATGCGACCAAGCGCCGCGGGCGAGGCGAAGTGCCCCGCGCAAATGGCCGGCGATGGAACGGGATGGTGATGCCTCGGCGCCCATGCGCGAAGGCTAGCGCCGCGGTTGCCGCGGCTCAAGCGGCAAAGGCGGCGCGTGCCCGGATTGCCAGCGGCCGGCCAACCGGCCTATCAACCCGGCATGGCTCCGAACGAAAATGCCGCGCTTGTCCTGTTCGACCGCGCTCTTCTGCGGAAGCGGCAGAAGCGCGCGGAGAAGCTCGGGGCCGCCACCTTCCTGTTCGACCGCATCGCCGAGGATATGGAAGAACGGCTGCATGCGGTGTTGCGGGAATTTTCCGACGTCGCGGACATCTGGTCGCCGGGTGAACTTTTGCGAAAGCCGGCACGGGATCGGTTCAAGGCTGTTACGCGAATAGGCATGGATGATTCCGGGCAGGAAACGCTTCCCTGCCAGCCGCAATCGCTCGATCTTGCGGTCTCTGCGCTGGCCTTTCAGTTCGTCAACGATTTGCCCGGCGTGCTGGCGCAAATCCGGCGGGCGCTGAAGCCGGACGGGCTGTTGCTGGCGGCGATGATCGGCGGCGATACGCTGACCGAGTTGCGGCAGTGCTTTGCTTCAGCGGAGGCCGAATGCGAAGGCGGCGTGTCGCCGCGCGTAGCCCCCTTTGCCGATCTGCGCGATGCAGGCGCACTGCTGCAGCGCGCGGATTTTGCGCTGCCGGTCACCGATGTCGACCGCATCGTGGTGCGCTACGACAGCGTGTTCGCGCTGATGGCCGATCTACGGCGCATGGGCGCGACCAATGTTCTGGTCGAGCGGCGACGGGCGCCGACCCGCCGCGCTACGCTGTTGCGGATGGCGCAGGTTTATGGCGAGCGCTTTGCCGATTCCGATGGCCGGATTCGCGCCACCTTCGACGTGATCTGGCTGTCGGGCTGGGCGCCGCATGCGAGCCAGCAGCAGCCGCTGAAGCCGGGATCGGCAAAAATGGGTCTGGCGGAAGCGGTGCGGGGGCCGACGAAGCGCGATTGATCGTGTCCCGGACGCGGTGCAGCGCCCGTGGCGCTGCTCCAAAGGGCCGGGACCCATGGTTCAGCGCCCCCCGCATGGACCCCGGATCAGCAGCGCACCGCTTGCGCGCCGCGCAGCGTCCCGGGGAACGTAGGACCTCACATCAACAAATCGATCAAATGAGGGATCAGCGGAATGTCGGCCGGCGGCATCTCGTAGTCGCGCAGTTTGTTGGCGCGCACCCAGGCCAGTTTCTGGCCCTCGCGCGCGATCACCTCGCCGTCCCAGCGCCGGCAGATATAGAGCGGCATCAACAGGTGAAAATCATCATAGGCGTGGCTGGCAAAGGTCAGCGGCGCGAGGCAGGCCTCGCTCACCTTGATGCCGATTTCCTCGTGCAACTCGCGGATCAGCGTCGCTTCCGGGCGCTCCCCCGGCTCGACCTTGCCGCCGGGGAATTCCCACAACCCCGCAAGCGCCTTGCCTTGCGGCCGCTGCGCGATCAACACCCGCTTGTCGGCGTCAACCAGCGCGCAGGCGACTACAAGAATGACGTTGTTTCTCACGACCGGTAGTCGCCGTTGATCGCGACGTATTCCTTGGTGAGGTCACAGGTCAGCACGCGGTCGCGGCCCTTGCCGAGGCCCAGCGCGATCTTGATCTGGATTTTTGGATGCTTCATCGCCGCGGAGACCGCCGCCTCGTCATAGGACGGATCGCGCGCGCCACGGCTTGCAACCCGGATGCCGTTGAACGAAATCGCGAGCTTGTCGCGGTTGGCGGGCTCGCCGGCCTTGCCGACCGCCATCACCACGCGGCCCCAATTGGCATCCTCGCCGGCGATCGCCGTCTTTACCAGCGGTGAATTCGCCACCGACATCGCGATCCTGCGCGCCGAGGCTTTCGACACCGCGCCGTCGACGATGATCTCGACCAGCTTGCGCGCGCCTTCGCCGTCACGCGCCACCTGCTCGGCGAGATCGGCAAGTAGCGCGCGGAACGCCTTGGTGAAGGCCTTTAGCCGCGGATCGCTGGCGCGGTTGATTTTCGGCGCGCCGCTTGCCGCCGCGGCCCCTGTGGCGAATGCGAGCAGCGTATCGGACGTCGAAGTGTCGCCGTCGATGGTGACGGCATTGAAGGTATCCTCGACGGCGCTCTTCAACAGCGATTGCAGCGCGGCATGCGCGATCGGCGCGTCGGTGAACACAAACGCCAGCATGGTTGCCATGTCGGGCGCTATCATGCCGGCGCCCTTGGCCATGCCGTTGATCGTGACCCTGGCCTTGCCGAGCCGTACGGTCGCGGTCGCGACCTTCGGAAAGGTGTCGGTGGTCATGATCGCCCTGGCCGCGTTCATCCAGTCTCCCGGTGCGACTTTTTCGGCCATGGCGCCGAGCACGCCGTCGAATTTGCTGGCATCGAGCGGCTCGCCGATTACGCCGGTGGAGGCGAGAAACACCTCACCGGGGCTGCATCCGAGCGCCTTGGCCGCTATGTCAGCCGTCAGCGTGGTCGCCGCCCGTCCGGTCTTGCCGGTGAAGGCGTTGGCGTTGCCGGAATTGACCACCAGCGCCCGGGCAAACCCTGCTTTGGAAGATCCGCCGCGGCCGAGTTTGCTGCGGCACCACTCCACCGGCGCCGAGGGACATTTCGATCGGGTGAAGACGCCGGCGACTGCCGTACCTTTGTCCATGACCGCGAGCAGCACGTCGGTGCGGCCCTTGTAGCGGATACCGGCGGCGGCGGTGGCGAGCTTCACGCCTCCGATCGCGGGCATGTCGGGGACATCGGTCGGGGCGAGCGGGGATATGGCTGATGACATGCGGGATTCCGGATACACCGTAAGGTCGTCCCCGCCTGGCGCGCAATTGCGCGCGGGGAGCGGGGACCCATGGCCACCGGCCTTCGTTGTCGCAGACGGCGGCGACCACCACGCCAGAACGAGACTGCACGGCGTTTGGGTCCCGGCGTTCGCCGGGACGACAGGTTGGGATTTGGCCTACTTCTTCGAGGGAGCCATCTTGGCGTCGGCAGGCTTGGCGTCGGCAGGCTTGGAGTCAGAGGACTTGGCATCCTCCGGCTTGGCATCCGGCTTCGTTGCTGCGTCGCTGGGCTGGTCCATCCGCTCGACCTTCGCGGCTTCACGCAGCTTCGCCACGTAATCCGCCTGCGCCTTGCGCGTGACAAAGGTCTCGATCTGAGCCTTGACCTGCTCAAAGGCGGGGGCCTGACGGTCGCGCTTTTCCTCGACCTTGATGATGTGCCAGCCGAATTGCGATTTCACCGGGTCGGAGATCTTGCCGGGTTCAAGCGCGAAGGCGACGGCGGAAAACTCCGGCACCATCTGGTCCTTGGTGAAGAAGCCCAGATCGCCGCCGTCGGCGGCGCCGGGATCCTTGGATTTCTTCTTGGCGAGTTCGGCAAAATCCGCGCCCTTCTTGAGTTCCGCCTCGACCGCCTTGGCCTCGTCCTCGGTCTCGACCAGGATATGCCGGGCATGAACTTCCTGCTCGCTGGTGATCTGCTTGGCGGCGTCCTCATAGACCTTCTTCATGGCCTCGTCGGTGGTCGCCGCCTTGCCTTCGCTCGCCAGCAGGCTGTCCATCAGGAGCCGGCTGCGCGTGAACGCGAGGCGCTTCTTGAAGTCCTCGCTATTCTCGATTTTCTTGTCTTCGGCGGCCTTGGCGACGATCTTCATGTCGATCAGGAACGAAAGCACGTTTTCATTCTTGGTCGCGGGGTCCATCTGCGCGAGGCTGGGCCCCAACTCCTCCTCGGCGAGCGCGAGGTCGCTTTGGCGAATCTCGGCGCCGTTAACCTTGGCGAGCACCGGGTTGGCATCCTCGGCGCGTACCGGCTGGGCGGCGAGCATAACCACGGCGAGGCAGCCGGTTACGGCGGCGGCAAGGCCGCCGCGCCGGCCGAATTTCGTTGCTGACGAAGAGGTCATGGAAAATCCTTATCTTCTAATGGCGCATGGTGGTTCGGGGCACCGGGGCTTGTTTTGGGCGCCGGGACACTCGCCCAATCATGGCGCCTTGGCAACGCGAAAGTCTGTCAAAATGATGAAATCCTTGACAGGTTAGCGCCGTTGACAAGCCTTTGGCCCAGCCATATCTCTGCCGAACCCAAGTCAATGGCTATGGTGCGTATTTGGCTGCGCTTTTGGCCGTCGAAACCTGGATTGCGCAATTCCCAATCATTTGGCGGCCGCCCCGAGGTCGGGGCCAGGGCCGCGGCGCGTCACGATGAGTTGATAGCCCACCTCGGTGGACCACGTCACGGCGGCAACGCCGAACCGCAAGAAGACAGGAATCTGGCATGATCGGCGCGCTCGCCCGCAAGTTCTTCGGCTCCGCCAACGACCGGCGGATCAGGGGATACCAGTCCCGCGTCGACGCCATCAACGCGCTGGAGCCGGAGCTTGCGGCGCTGTCGGACGAAGTGCTGAAAGCGCGCACCGCCGAATTCCGCCAGCAGCTCAAAGACGGCGCAACCCTCGACGACATCCTGGTTCCGGCCTTCGCAACCGTGCGGGAGGCGGCCAAACGCACGCTCGGTCAGCGGCATTTCGACGTGCAGATGATCGGCGGCATGGTGCTGCACGAGGGCGACATCGCCGAGATGAAGACCGGCGAAGGCAAGACGCTGGTGGCGACGCTGGCGGTCTATCTCAATGCGCTGGCCGGCAAGGGCGTCCATGTCGTCACCGTCAACGACTATCTCGCCAAACGCGACTCCGAGTGGATGGGGCAGATCTATAATTTCCTCGGCCTCACCGTCGGCGTGATCGTCCACGGCCTCGACGATGGCGAACGCAAGCAAGCCTATGCGCGCGACATCACCTACGGCACCAACAACGAATACGGCTTCGACTATCTGCGCGACAACATGAAGTACCGGCTCGAGGACATGGTGCAGCGCAGCCATTTCTACGCCATCGTCGACGAAGTCGATTCGATCCTGATCGACGAGGCGCGCACGCCGCTGATTATTTCCGGCCCGCTCGACGATCGTTCGGAATTCTACAACACCATCGACACCTTTTTCCCGAAGCTCGACAAGTCCGACTACGAGGTCGACGAAAAGCAGCGCACGGTGACCTTGACCGAAGCCGGCATGGAAAAGATCGAGACCCTGTTGCGCGACGCCGGGCAGCTCAAGGGCGAAACGCTCTACGACGTCGAGAACGTTTCCGTCGTTCACCACATCAACCAGGCGCTGCGCGCGCACTCGCTGTTCCAGCGCGACAAGGACTACATCGTCCGCGACGACGAGATCATCATCATCGATGAGTTCACCGGGCGCATGATGCAGGGCCGTCGCTATTCCGAAGGCCTGCACCAGGCGCTGGAAGCCAAGGAGCACGTTTCGGTCCAGCCGGAAAACCAGACGCTGGCCTCGATCACGTTCCAGAACTATTTCCGGATGTACGAAAAGCTCGCCGGCATGACCGGTACGGCGTTGACCGAAGCCGACGAACTGTTCGACATCTACAAGCTCGAAGTGGTGGAAATTCCGACCAATGTGCCGGTGGCGCGGCTCGATGAAGACGACGAGGTCTATCGCACCCAAAGCGAGAAATACGCCGCGATCCTGACCGAGGTGGAACGTGCCAATGCCCGGCTGCAGCCGGTGCTGGTCGGCACCGCCTCGATCGAAAAATCCGAAGTGCTTGCCGAATATCTGAAGAAGCACGGCTACAAGCAGATCGATTTCGGCACCGAAAACGCGATGGAGAAGCTTTACGCCGCGGCGCGCGCGGGCAAGCCCGCAAAGCTGTTTGCGGTCCTGAACGCGCGCTTCCACGAACAGGAAGCCTACATCGTCGCCGAAGCCGGCGTGCCCGGCGCGATCACGATCGCGACCAACATGGCCGGCCGCGGCACCGACATCAAGCTCGGCGGCTCGCTTGAAATGCGGATCATGCACGAGACCGCCGGTATTACCGACGAAGCCGAGAAGGCCGCCAAGATCGAGCGCATCAAGGCCGACGTCGAGCGCTTCCGCGACATCGTGCTGAAGGCGGAAGATGTCATCGAGATCGAGCCCGCCAAGGGCAACAAGCCCGCCAAGACCGCGACCCGGCCGGGCGGCCTCTACATCATCGGATCCGAACGCCACGAATCGCGGCGCATCGACAACCAGCTGCGCGGGCGCTCGGGGCGTCAGGGCGATCCCGGCCGCTCGAAATTCTTCCTGTCGCTGGAAGACGATCTGATGCGGATTTTCGGGTCCGACCGGCTCGACAGCATGCTGACGCGGCTCGGCCTCAAGGAGGGCGAGGCCATCATCCATCCCTGGATCAACAAGGCGCTGGAGAAGGCGCAGCAGAAGGTCGAAGCCCGCAACTTCGATATCCGCAAGAATCTCCTGAAGTTCGACAACGTCCAGAACGACCAGCGCAAGGTGATCTTCGACCAGCGCGTCGATCTGATGAAGGACGAAAGCGTCGCCGAGACCGTCACCGACATGCGCCGCGCCTTTGTCGAGGATGTCGTCAACAAGCATGTGCCCGAACACGCCTATGCCGAGCAGTGGCACGTCGCCGAACTGAAGGAAGAGTTGAATCGGGTGCTCGGTATCGACCTGCCGGTCGATCAATGGGCCAGGGAAGAGGGCATCGCCGAGGAGGAACTGCTGTCGCGCATCGAGAGCCGCGTCGACGAGCACATGGCGGCCAAGGTGGGGCAATGGGGTCCCGACGTGATGCGTTACGTCGAGAAGACCATTCTGCTGCAGACGCTGGATCATCTGTGGCGCGAGCATCTGATCATGCTCGATCATCTGCGCCAGGTGATAGGCCTGCGCGGCTACGGCCAGCGCGATCCCTTGCAGGAGTACAAGTCGGAAGCGTTCAGCCTGTTCGAGGGGATGGTCGCGCATTTGCGCGAGGCGGTGACGGCGCAACTGATGCGGGTCGAAATCGTGCCGCCGGAAGATCAGCAGCCGGCTTTGCCGGCGATGGAAGTGCACAAATTCGATCCCAACACCGGTGAGGATGAACTGGCGTTCGCCAATGTCTCGCTGGTGCCGGCTGCCAGCGCCGGCCGCGATCCCAAAAATCCGGCGGCCTGGGGCAAGGTCGGCCGCAACGAGGATTGTCCCTGCGGTTCAGGCAAGAAGTACAAGCACTGCCACGGCAGGTATGCGTGAGGGTTAGTTTCTGAGACGGTGGGCAAAGGCGCATCTGCGCCGTGCCCACCAAAAAAATGCCCGACCCGACCTTGTTGGTGGTCGGCTCGGGCCCGCCACCTCGCAATATCGATATCGATCTGACGGTTTGCAGCGTTGGTGGGCACGGCGCCTCTGCCCAAACCCTGCAATTCGGTGAAGCCTCTTACTGTGCTGCCGAGAAGCGGCTGTCGAACGAATTCGGAGGCACCATCGGCTGGGCGCCGGCAATTGTCGCAGGCGCCCTGGCAGTCGTCGCAGGCGACTCGGCTGCGGCGGGCTGATCGGAGATTGAGGGCTTCAGCGGCAAGTGGGCGGCCTGTTTGCTGTCCGCCTTGGGCGCAGCCTTCGGAACCGATGCTTTCTTCGCCGGGGCCGCAGCGGGCTGCTGCGTGCTCGCCGTGGTGTCGGCGGCAATGGCGCCGCTAAGGCCCATCTTGCGGGCGAGGCCGCTGAACAACCCCTCGGATTGCTCACCCGGCGCCGCATTCGCCACCTGCGTTGGCGGTGCGGACGGGGTCGCCGTGGCGATCCTCGGTTCTTCAGGCGCGCCAGCCAGCAGGCTATCCGACGGGTGCGGCGGATTGACATGGGAGGGAATGGTGCCGGGCGCGCGGGAAAACGCCGCGAGCGACAGGCCCGGACCGTCGCCTTCCGACAGTCCTGTGCTGCCATTGGGCAGCCTGGCGGCGAACACCTTGTTCATGCCGCCATCGATCCCGGTGTTCAGTCGCGCGACCGGCGTTCCCCTTGCGATCAGCTTCTCGGTCTCGGCCTGCTCTTCCTGCTGCTTGTCGCGCACGGCGGCGGCGACTTCATCCGGAATCACATAGACGGGGCACTTGGCGGAGGCCTCGAATACCGGATCCCGCTTGGCATCAGGCGCCTTCACGGCATCGAACACATACTTCCTCTCGCAGAAATCGACCTTCGGCTCCTGCCGCGTCACCTCGAAATGATCGTAGCCTTCCTTGATCATTTTCCAGAACGGCATGTTCGGGTTGTTGCGGTGCCTCGCCATGTTCACAGGCGTCATATGGAACGGATAGGCCTGGAACTGGAACGACTTCTCGCCGCCGAAGAAGGATTCCCGCCCCAACGAATAGATTTCCGCGATCTGTTCGTCGGTCATGGCATAGCAGCCGCGCGACGAGCAGTCGCCATGCACCATCAGCTCCGAGCCCGTATGTCCCAGCGCCCTGTCGTAAGCGTTGGGGTAGCCGGTGTTGAAGGAAAGATAATAGGCCGACTGCGGATTCATCTGCGCCGGCGAAATGGCATAGAAGCCTTCCGGAGCCTGGCGATCGCCCTCGCGGATCTTGGGCCCGAGGTCTCCCGACCAGCGGCAGATCGGATAGGTCTTGAGTAGCGCGAAGCGGCCGGAGCGATCCTGCTTCCAGACCTCCAGTTCGGCTTCCTCCTTGAACAGCCGCACCAGGATCGGCGACTGCAGGTCCATGTCCTTTTCCGCCATCGCGGCGAGGAGCTTTGGCGGCACCGGCTGGTTGGCCTTGGCGTTGTTCGCCAGCGAAATTTCGTCGCTGTTGCAGCCGGCCAGCAACACACCCGCCGCGAGCGCGGCCGAGGTGATGATCGCACGTACGAGCGAGCGATAGATCAATGCAAAGCTCCACACCCAACGGGCAATGTTCGCACCCCGATCATAGCGTTCATGCCCTGAAGCCATTGTGTAAGATATTACCCTTTGGCCCCCTTGGTCGCAAGCCGGTCAGGACGTTACCGCCGGTTCCCTACCAGCCATGGTCAATAGAGGTTAAATACCGGTCTCTGGGCCTAATTGGGGCCGAAATCGGCGTATTTTGAAAAACCGGGTGCTTCCCGCCCGTCCTTCGGGGAGCATTTCGGTAAAAAGCGGCCTCAACCGAGCTTCCGGCCGATATCCAGGAATTTCTGGCGCCGGGCTTTGCGGATCGTGTCGGGGTCGAGCTGGCGCAGATCGCCCAGCGCTTGCGCGATGGCGTCGCCGGTGGCGGCGATCATGCCGCCGGGGTCGCGGTGGGCGCCTCCGGCCGGCTCCTTCAGGATCTGGTCGACAACGCCAAAACGCAGCATGTCCTGCGCGGTGATTTTCATGCTGGTCGCGGCTTCCTGGGCCTTGGTGCCGTCGCGCCACAGGATTGAGGACGCCGCCTCCGGCGAGATCACGCTGTAGATGGCGTGCTCGAACATCAGCACGCGGTTCGCCGTGGTAATGGCGATGGCGCCGCCCGACATCCCCTCGCCGGTAATGATCGCAATATTGGGCACGCCGAGCGAAAGACACGCATCGGTGGAACGCGCGATCGCCTCGGCCTGCCCGCGTTCCTCCGCGCCGATGCCGGGATAGGCGCCGGCGGAATCGACGATCGACAGCACCGGGATGCCAAAGCGCTCCGCCATCTCCATCAGGCGAACCGCCTTGCGGTAGCCTTCAGGACGAGCCATGCCGAAATTATGCTTGATGCGGGATTCGGTGGTGGCGCCCTTCTCCTGGCCGATCACGCAGATGCTCTCGCCACGGAAGCGGCCGAAGCCGCCCAGCAATGCTTCGTCCTCGCCGAACTTGCGGTCGCCCGCGAGCGGCGTGAATTCCGATATCAGCGCGCCGATGAAATCGGTCAAATGCGGACGCTGCGGATGGCGCGCGACCAGCGTTTTCTGCCATGGCGTCAGATTGGCATAGAGATCGCTCAGCGCCTGCGCCGCCTTGTTCTCGATTCGCGCAATTTCGTCGCTGATGTCGCTGCCGTTCGCCGCCAGCACGCGCAATTCATCGATCTTGGAGTCGAGTTCGGCGACGGGTTTTTCGAAATCGAGATAAGAGCGCATTTGATCCGGCATCAAATCAGTATAGGGACGAACCCGCTTTGAGGCGAAGCGGATTCCAACTCGCGTGAAGAAGGCACGCATTTCCAGATGCTTAGCGTGCATCCCGAAACAAAATCGGACCCGTTGGCTTGAGAGCCGTGCGCCAGGCGGCCCGCGGGCGGGAACGGCTCTTTCACGGCAGATCGCGCCGATGTCAAGGCGGGGTGCGAGCTACTTCTCCGCCAGCGGATGCAGGTCGCGCACCAGGCTTTTCAGCCGTTCCTCCACCACATGGGTGTAGATCTGCGTCGTCGAGATATCGGTATGGCCGAGCAGCGTCTGCACGATGCGCAGATCGGCGCCATTGTGCAGCAGATGGCTCGCGAACGCATGACGCAGCACATGCGGGCTGACCAGCCGCGGCGCCAGCCCGGCTGACGCCGCCAGTTCCTTGAGGTCGCGCGCGAAATGCTGCCGCGTCAAATGTCCGCTTTCACCGAACGAGGGAAACAGCCATTTCGAGGCCGCCGTGTTTTTCTTCGCATCCAGCTTGGGCGCTTCGATGGCGGCGAGATAATCGGCCATCGCCTGCCGCGAAGCCTCGTTCAGCGGCACCAGCCGTTCCTTGCCGCCCTTGCCGCGCACCACGATCATGCGGGCGTCGCGGCGTGCCGCCGAGCGGGGCAGCGTCACCAGTTCCGAAACCCGCAAGCCGGTGGCGTATAGTACCTCGAGCAGGCAATACAATCGCATCGCGCGAAGCCGCCGCAGCCTCGATGCTTCCGGCGCATCGACCTGCGTCCTGGCGCGCGCCAGGAGACGGTCGACATCCGCGATCGACAGCACCTTCGGCAGGCCGCGTCCGCGCTTCGGGCCGGACAGGATCGCCGCGGGATCGTCGCTGCGAATCCGTTCGCTGAGCAAAAAGCGGAACAGATGCCGCATCGCCGACAGCCGGCGCGCGGCACTCGACGGCTTGAAGCCGCGGGCGTCGAGATCGGCGAGGTAATTCCGCAGCAGCTCGGTTTCGACGCTCGCAAAGCCCTCGCGGCGGGATGCGAGAAATTGAGAAAAGTCGGTGAGGTCGCGGCGATAGGCATCGAGCGTGTTACTGCCGGCGCCCTGTTCCGCCGCGAGCATGTCGAGGAACAGATTTGTCAGTTTGGCGTCTGAGGTACTGGATCGCATCCCCGGAGCCTAGCCCCTATTTCTTGAGAAACCTGTCTGCGGGGATGGTGACGCTCATTTCCCGCGGTTTCGGGTTAACGAAATTCGCTAGCGCGAAAATCACGCCATAGACGGTCCCGCCGATTACGGCGATTACCGTCAGAAAGCGGAGCAGGCTGGGCATCGGGCGGCCTCAGGGGGCGAATTAACCATAGAAATCATGGGGATTACCAACATGTTCGCCACGCCGTTGCAAGAGTCTCTGGCCCCGCTGTCGGCGGGGGTAGTATGGTGGCACGGAACCCGGCAATCCCGCCGCGGCAGAGCCAAGCGATGCCTGAGACAGCCCCACCGGCCGTTACCAGCACTTCCCGGGAGGCCGCGATCACAGCGGCGCTGGGAACCCGCTCGATCGTGCTGGTGGGCATGATGGGTGCCGGCAAATCCACCATCGGCCGGCGGCTGGCGGCGCGGCTGTGCCTGCCGTTTCTCGATGCCGATACCGAAATCGAGGCGGCGGCCGGGATGTCGATACCGGAGATCTTCGAAACCCACGGCGAGCCGTATTTCAGGGACGGCGAGGCGAGGGTGATCGCGCGGCTGCTCGAGGGAGGTCCCGGCGTACTTGCCACCGGAGGCGGCGCATTCATGCGCGCGGACACCCGCGAGCGGATTCGCAGCAAGGCGGTCTCGGTCTGGCTAAAGGCGGATGCCGACATCATCATGCGCCGGGTAAAGCGCCGTGCCGACCGTCCGCTGCTGCAGACCGCGGATCCCGCCGCCACCGTCAGCCGCCTGATCGAAGAGCGCGAGCCGGTCTATCAACACGCCCATGTCACGATCTGGTCGCGCGACGTGCCGCACGAAGATATCGTCGACGAATGCATCGATGCCTTGCACGCCTTGCTGTGCGACGGCGGCGCGGCTTGCGCTGTCAAGGAAACCTCTGCACCATGAACGCAACCCGATGACCGCGCCCTTGAAACATTCCGCTTCCATCACCGTCGATGTAGCGCTCGGCGAGCGTGCCTACGACATCGTCATCGGCCGCGACCTTCTGCAATCGCTGGGCGCCCGGCTCAAAGCCTTGCGGCCCGGCGCGCGTACCGCCCTCGTCACCGACCGCAACGTCGCAAAATACTGGCTCGGGCAGGCCGAGGCCTCGCTGTCGGAGGCCGGCGTCGCCACATCGCGGGTAATTGTCGATGAAGGCGAGGGGTCGAAGACCTATGCCGGTCTGGAACAGGTCAGCGAGGCGCTGATTTCGGCGAAAATCGAGCGCAACGATCTGGTGATCGCTCTCGGCGGTGGCGTGGTCGGCGATCTCGCGGGCTTTGCCGCGGCGATCCTGCGGCGCGGCGTCGATTTCGTGCAGGTGCCGACCTCGCTGCTGGCGCAGGTCGATTCTTCGGTCGGCGGCAAGACCGGGATCAACTCGCCAAAGGGCAAAAATCTTGTCGGCGCATTCCACCAGCCGGTTCTGGTGGTTGCGGACACCGCGGTGCTCGACACATTGTCGCCGCGCCAGTTCCGCGCCGGCTATGCCGAGATCGCCAAATACGGCGTGCTCGGCGACGAAGCGTTCTTCGCCTGGCTCGAGGCCAACCACGACGATATCTTCGCCGGCGGGGTCGCGCGCGAACACGCCATCGCCACCTCCTGCCGGGCCAAAGCGGCGATCGTGGCGCGCGACGAGTATGAAACCGGCGAGCGCGCGCTGCTCAATCTCGGTCACACCTTCGGCCATGCGCTGGAGGCCGCGACCGGCTTCTCCGACCGCCTGTTCCATGGCGAAGGCGTTTCCGTCGGCATGGTGCTGGCGGCGGAGTTTTCCGCTGCCCTCGGGATGATCTCCGGGGAGGACGCGGCGCGCATCAGGCATCATCTGGCCGCGGTGGGCCTGCCGACGCAACTGCAGGACATCGCCGGATTTACCCAGGAAGGGCTCGGCGATGCCGACGCCCTGATGGCGCTGATGGCGCAGGACAAGAAGGTCAGGCGCGGCCGGCTCACCTTCATTTTGCTAGGCGCCATCGGGCGCGCCGTCGTCGCTCCCGACGTCGAACCTGCCATGGTTCGCGATTTTCTCAAGAGCAAGCTGGCGCGCAAGACCACAGCATGATCCGGATAAGCGCAAGACCGGCTTTCCGAAAGACCATGCCGCAACATGAGATGAACTGAAGATCAAGTCATGGATTGGCTCGCATTCTCCATCGTCATTGCCTGTCTGCTGGTCTCCGCGTTCTTCGCGGCGAGCGAGACCGCGCTGACCGGAGCGTCGAGCGCCAGCATGCTGCGGCTGTCGAAGCACGGCAATCGCGATGCCGGTGTCGTCTCCAGCCTGTTTGCGATGCGCGAGCGGCTGATCGGCGCGCTGCTGCTCGGCAACAATATCGCCAATATCGGCGCCTCGGCCCTGGCGACCGGCATCTTCACCGTCTGGTTCGGCCCTGTCGGCGTGCTCTATGCCACGGGCGTGATGACGGTGACGGTCGTGATCTTTGCCGAGGTGCTGCCCAAGACCATCGCCATCAACGCGCCGGACCGGGTCTCGCTTCTGGTCGCGCGCCCGATGAAGCTGATGGTGTACCTGCTGGGACCGCTGCTTACCGTGATCGAGGCGATCGTGCGCCTGCTGACGAAATTGCTGGGCATCGAGATCGGCGTCAACCAGCCGATCCTGTCGCCGATCGAGCGGTTGCGCGGCGCGGTCGATTTGCTTCACCACGAAGGCAAGGTCGAAAAGCACGACCGCGACATGTTCGGCGGGCTCCTGGATCTGCGCGAGCTTCAGGTTTCCGACGTGATGGTTCATCGCACCGAGATGGTGATGATCAACGCCGACTTGCCGCCGGAGGAACTGGTGCGCGAGGTGCTGGCCACCGAATACACCCGGATTCCGCTGTGGCGCGACAAGCCCGAAAATATCATCGGTGTGCTGCACGCCAAGGATCTGTTGCGTGCGATTCGCGCCGCCGACGGCCATACCTCCGCGATCGACGTCTCGGCCATCGCGCTGCCGCCATGGTTCGTGCCGGAAATGCGCCCGGTGTCCGAACAGCTCAAGGCGTTCCGCCGCCGCAAGACCCACTTCGCGCTCGTGGTCGACGAGTACGGCGAAGTCGAGGGCATGGTGACGCTGGAGGACATTCTGGAAGAGATCGTCGGCGATATTTCCGACGAGCATGACGTGGTGGTGGCCGGCGTCCGCGCCCAGCCGGACGGCTCGGTGGTGGTCGATGGCTCGGTGCCGATCCGCGATCTCAACCGCGCGATGGACTGGCATCTTCCCGACGAAGAGGCGACCACGGTCGCGGGCCTCGTCATTCACGAGGCCCGTTCGATCCCGGAACGCGGCCAGAGTTTCACGTTCCACGGTTTCCGCTTCCGCGTACTGCGCCGCGAGCGCAACCGTATCACGGCCTTGCGGATCGTGGCGGTGCCGCGCGAGGCCGAAATCGAGGAGACAAAGCCGAGGCGGGCGGGCACGGCGTTTTAGGCGCTGCCATCATCGGCCGTGAACATTTCACGGGGCATGAGCGTGAGAAGAACGGGCGCAATCTCAGCTCCCCGTTTCCCCCGGCGCCTGTGCCTTGATCGCCAGCGCGTGGACGGGACCTGCCAGTTCCCCGGACAGAACAGCATTAATCATGCGGTGGCGCTCGATCCGGCTCTTCCCTTCGAAGGCCGGCGATACAATATGGACCCTGAAATGCGTTTCGCCGCCCGGCCTGTGGCCGGCGTGGCCCTCATGCAGATGTGATTCGTCCGTGACCGCGAGGCTTTCGGGAGAGAAAGCTTCGCGCAACTTGTTTGTGATAGAGTGGCTGACGGTCCGATCGGCGTTCATGGCGGGGCAATACGTCCGTGACCGCGTTTCGTCAATGGTGCTTCGAGAGCGAGGGTTTCGCAATGTCAAGACTTGAAGCTTTTCGCGTTGCGTTGTCATAGTCAGCCATGCCGATTGATTCATCAAAATTCTTCGACTCCATCCGCATCAAGCCGAACAAGCTGAGCGCGAAGCAGCAGGCGGCGGCGCGCGAAGCCTCGGCGATGTGCGAATGGCCCGACTGCAAGAACAAGGGGCCGCACCGCGCCCCCAAGGGCCGGGCCAACGACAAGGAATACTGGCACTTCTGCCTGAACCATGTCCGCGAATACAACCAGTCCTATAATTTCTTCTCCGGCATGAATGCGGACGCGGTCGCCCGCTACCAGAAGGATGCGCTGACCGGCCATCGTCCGACCTGGAAAATGGGCGCCAACACCTCGGCCAAGAAGGGCAAGGGCAGCCCCGAGGCCGACCTCGAAGGCGCCTCCGATCCGTTCAGCATGTTCTCCGAGCTCAATGGCCGCGGACGCTGGCGGCCGGGTCCGGGCGGGGCTGCCGGCGAGGCCAAGGTCGAAACCCGAAAAGTCTTCAACGCCGAACGCAAGGCGCTGCAGGTGATGGGGCTCGGCCCGGATGCGACGCTCGAAGTGGTCAAGGCGAAGTACAAGGCGCTGGTGAAACAGCACCATCCAGACGCCAATGGCGGCGACCGCTCCACCGAGGATCGCCTGATCGAGATCATCAAGGCGTATAATTATCTGAAGACGGTGGTCCGCGGCGCGACCTGAGGCCGATCTCAGCGCGGATCCTTGGCCGGCTTGGCAGATTCGATCGCGGCCCCGCTGTGCCGGCGGCGGAACGTCCAGGCCGCGAGGCCTATGATGATTGCGCCGGCGATTACCGACAATATCCAGTAAAGCTTGGCGGTCCCCCCATGGGGCGGAAGTCCGGCGTAGTGGTGCAGCGCGGAGACCGCGAGCACGCCCGGCAGCACATGCGCCGGCGCCCACAGCAGGACCGCAGGGATGTTGACGGCATAAAAGCGCGGCGGCGACATGCCCGCGGCGCCCGCTGTGATCGGCACGAAGGCGCGAATCGGCGGTATGAAGCGTGCCAAGAAAACCGCCAGCGCGCCCCAACGCTGAAAGAACGCTTCGCTCTGCTCCACCACGCGCGGATAATTTTTCAGCGGCCAGGTGCCGAGGATTTCGCGTTGGGCGCGATGTCCGATCCAGAACGCCGTTCCATCGCCGAGCAGTGCGCCTGCGATCGCGGCCGCCAGCACCGCCTCGAGCTTCAATTCGCCGCCGGGCACCAGCGCACTGAGCGCGAGGATGATGGTCGAGCCCGGAATCACCGAGCCCAGCACTGGAATGGCCTCCAGAAGCGCTGCGAGAAACAGCGTGAGATAGGCAAGCCACGCATGTGCCGAAACAAATTCAATCAATGGATCGATGAATGAAGTCACAAAAATCCCGTGCTGGCACTGCGGTCCGGCCTGCGCCAGGACCTTGCATTACAAGACGTTACATAACGGGCGGCAAGGGTGAAAAGTGCCATCGGGACGCCCTGCTTTCGTGCCGATGTCCAAATTTGAGCCAGCGAAGGTGCGGCGCGATTCGCAGGGCAGCCTTCCAAAAACCGCGGCCAACGCCTATCTTGATGATAACTCAACGGAACTTTGATCGGGCCGCGGGCTTCTGCCGGCCGCTGCTCTCTGATAGGTTGCGCACCGCACCCATCCGCAAGCCATGCCGCAAATTACGGTTTCGGGAGTGTCCGAGACCCCGGAGGACCGATGACGACCGCCGCAATGACCAAAATCGAGGAACCCGCCAGTTTGCCCGACATGAAGGTGTCGGTGCGGCAGGTGTTCGGTATCGACAGCGACCTCGAGGTGCCGGCCTATTCCGAGGTCGAGGCACATGTGCCGGAAATCGATTCGGATTATCGTTTCGATCGGACCACGACGCTCGCCATCCTCGCCGGATTTGCCAAGAACCGCCGCGTCATGGTTACGGGCTATCACGGCACCGGCAAGTCGACCCATATCGAGCAGGTCGCGGCAAGGCTGAACTGGCCGTGCGTGCGCGTCAATCTCGACAGCCACATCAGCCGCATCGATCTGGTCGGCAAGGATTCCATCGTCGTCAGGGACGGCAAACAGGTCACCGAATTCCGTGACGGCATTCTGCCCTGGGCGCTGCAGCACAATATCGCGCTGGTGTTCGACGAATACGACGCCGGCCGCCCCGACGTGATGTTCGTGATCCAGCGCGTGCTGGAAGTCTCCGGCCGCCTGACGCTGCTCGACCAGAACAAGGTGATCAAGCCGCATCCGGCGTTCCGGTTGTTCTCGACCGCCAACACGGTCGGCCTCGGCGATACCTCCGGCCTGTATCACGGCACCCAGCAGATCAACCAGGGCCAGATGGACCGCTGGTCGATCGTCACCACGCTGAACTATCTGGCGCATGACGAGGAAGTCGAGATCGTGCTCGCGAAAGCGCATCACTACCGCACCTCGGAAGGCCGCGACATCGTCAACAAGATGGTGCGGCTCGCCGACCTCACCCGCAACGCCTTCGCCAATGGCGATCTGTCGACGGTGATGAGCCCGCGCACGGTGATCACCTGGGCGGAGAACGCCGAGATTTTCTCCGACATCGCCTTTGCGTTCCGCGTCACCTTCCTCAACAAGTGCGACGAGCTGGAACGGCCGCTGGTCGCTGAATTCTACCAGCGCTGCTTCAACGCCGAGCTGACGGAATCCTCGGTGAACGTGGCGATGAGCTGATCTTGCCCTCTCCCCTTGTGCGAGAGGGTAAGAGCTAGCCGGGTCGATAGGCGGGCAATGACGACGTCCAACACCAAATTCCGCACCGGATCGAAGGAAGCGCCGACCGAGCCGTTCAAGCGCGCGGTGACGGCCTGCCTGCGTGCGATCGCCAAGGCGCCGGAGCTTGAAGTGACGTTCGCCGCCGAGCGTCCGGGCCTGGCGCCGGGCAAGGCGCGGCTGCCGGAGCCGGCGCGCAAGATGACCCGCCGGGATGCTGCGATCGTGCGCGGCCACGCCGATTCGATCGCGCTGAAACTCGCCTGCCACGATCCGAAAGTGCATCGCAAGCTGATGCCGGGAAATCCGCAGGCGCGCGGCGTGTTCGAGGCGGTGGAACAGGCGCGGGTCGAGGCGCTCGGCTCGCGGCGGATGGCGGGGGTCGCGAAAAATCTCACCGCGATGCTGGACGATCATTTCCATCGCGGCAAGTTCGACGAGATCACCGACCGCGCCGATGCGCCGTTGTCGGACGCGCTGGCGATGCTGGTGCGCGAACGCCTGACCGGGCTGGCGCCGCCGGCGGCGGCGCGCAAGATGGTCGATCTGTGGCGTCCGGTGCTGGAGGACAAGATCGGCGCGCGGCTCGACCGGCTCGATCGTCTGGCCGAGGATCAGGCGAGATTCGGCGACGCCGTGCACGATCTGTTGAGTGCGCTCGAACTCGGCGACGATCGCAACGCCGAGGCCGACGACGACGAGAACCAGGACGACAACCGCGACGGCGACAACGACCAGTCCGGCGCCGAGGGCTCGCCCGACTCTGACGCGGCGCAGGAAATGAGCGCCGATCAGGCCCAGGCCACCTCGGACGAGATGTCGGAAAGCGCGATGGAGAGCGCGCAGGCCTCCACCAGCGACACCTTCGATGACGGCGAACTCGGCGACGACGAGACGCCGGGCGAGGCGACGCGGCCGAATTCGCGCGGCGTCAACGAGCACCGCGGGCCGGAATATCATGCCTTCGCGCCGAAATTCGACGAGGTGATCGCGGCCGAGGACCTCTGCGACCATGACGAGCTGGAACGCCTGCGCAGCTATCTCGACAAGCAGCTCGCGCATCTGCAGGGCATCGTCGCGCGGCTCGCCAACCGCCTGCAGCGCAGATTGATGGCGCAGCAGAACCGCGCCTGGGAATTCGATCTCGAGGAAGGCATTCTCGACCCGGCGCGGCTGTCGCGCGTGGTCACCGATCCGCATCATCCGCTGTCGTTCATGCATGAAAAGGAAGCCACCTTCCGCGACACCGTGGTGACGCTGCTGCTGGACAATTCCGGCTCGATGCGCGGGCGCCCGATTACGGTGGCGGCGACCTGCGCCGATATCCTGGCGCGCACGCTGGAGCGCTGCGGCGTCAAGGTGGAAATTCTCGGCTTCACCACGCGGGCGTGGAAGGGCGGGCAATCCCGGGAAGCGTGGCTGGCCGCCGGCAAGCCGGCCAATCCCGGACGCCTCAACGACCTGCGCCACATCATCTACAAGTCCGCCGACGCGCCGTGGCGGCGGGCGCGCAAGAATCTCGGGCTGATGATGCGCGAGGGGCTGCTCAAGGAAAACATCGACGGCGAAGCGCTGGACTGGGCGCACAAGCGGCTGTTGGGACGCGCCGAGCAGCGCAAGATCCTGATGATGATTTCCGACGGCGCGCCGGTCGACGATTCGACGCTGTCGGTCAATCCCGGCAATTATCTGGAGCGCCATCTGCGCCACATCATCGAGGAAATCGAGACCCGCTCGCCGGTCGAACTGATCGCGATCGGCATCGGTCACGACGTCACGCGCTACTATCGCCGCGCCGTCACCATTGTCGATGCCGAGGAACTCGGCGGCGCCATCACCGAAAAGCTCGCCGAACTGTTCAGCGAGACCCATGGCGCGGCGCCCGCCGCCAGGCCCGGCCCCCGGCGCAGATTGCATTCGTAACATTGCCTGATCAGCCGGAATGCTTCTTGCACCGCTTGCGGTCCTGACACCTGTTCGACGCACCCGGAGCCGCCGATGAAGAAATCCATCCGAACGATGCTCGTCATCGCCAGTCTTTTCGTCGCCGCCGGCGCGCGGGCGGAAGACTGGCCGTCGCGGCTGATCAGGGCGACGATTCCGTTCGGCGCCGGAAGTGCCGCCGATGTGGTGCCGCGGCTGGTATTCGACCGGCTCGCGGTTGAGCTCGGTCAGCCCATCGTGATCGAAAATCGCGCCGGCGCGGGCGGCACGCTTGGCAGCGCGGCGGTGGCGAAGGCGGAGCCCGATGGCTACACCATCCTCGCCAATTCATCGGCGCTCGCCATCGCGCCGGCGATCTATCCCAATCTCACCTTCGACGCCGCACGCGACCTAGCCTCGGTGCTGATGATCGGCTCCATCGCCAATGTGATGATCGTGCCGGTCTCGCGGCCATGGCGGTCGGTGCAGGACTTCATCGCCGACGCCAGGGCCAGACCGGGATCGATATCGTTCGGCTCGGTCGGCATCGGCAGCGCGGTGCACATCAGCGCCGAGAAATTTCGCCTCGCCGCCGGCATCGAGGCCACCCATGTGCCCTATCGCGGCGGCGCGGAAGTGATCGCCGACATCATTGGCGGCCGGATCGATTTTTATTTCTGTCCGCTGGCGACCGCGCTGCCCCTGATCCACGGCGGCCAGGTGCGCGCGCTTCTGGTGTCGACGCCAAACCGCGTCGCCGATCTGCCCGACGTGCCGGCCCCGCCTGAGGCTGGGCTGAAGGACGCCGACAGCCTCACCTGGCTAGGCGTGTTCATGCCGTCGAAGACGCCGCGCGACATTATTGAAAGATTTCACGCCGCCGGCATCAGGGCGCTGAACGATCCCGTGATGCAGGAAAGCCTGAGGAAGCTCGGCGTCGAACCCCTGCCGATGACGCCGGCGCAGATGGATGATTTCGTCGCGCGCGAAACGGTGGCCAACCGGGCGGTGATCGAGGCGGCCGGGATCAGGCAGTAGGATGTCAAAACGCCTCGTCGTCCCCGCGCTCGCGGTGACGTCGCAAGCTTGGTATTCGCGTCAGCGCGACCTGGAGCGTGATGACTTTTCTTCGAATCGTCATCTCGCTCCATCTTTTTGTTTGAGCATGATCTCCGGGCAAACGCTTCGCGTTTGTCCCGAGGGAAAAACGGGTATCCACTTTTCCGGATCATGCTCTAGATTGCCGGAACCGATCCTCTCACCCCGGACATTCCCCCGATGAGCGCCCTGTTTTCTCCGATAACCCTGCGCGGCCTGGAACTTGCCAACCGCATCATGGTGGCGCCGATGTGCCAGTATTCGGCCGACAACGGCGAAGCCAATGACTGGCATTTCACCCACATCAACAATCTCTCGCTGTCGGGGGCGGCGGTCTTCTGCATCGAGGCCACCCATGTGGAGGCGACCGGCCGCATCACCCCGGGCTGTCTGGGATTGTGGAGCGACGGATGCGAAGCCGCGCTGAAGCCGATCCTGGCCTCGGTTCGCAAGCATTCGAAGGCGGCGGTGTTCATGCAACTCGCCCATGCCGGCCGCAAGGGCTCCAGCCGCACGCCGTGGGACGGCGGCCAGCAGATCCCGCTTGCGCAAGGCGGCTGGCAGACCGAGGCGCCCTCGGCGCTGCCGCACAAGGAGGGCGAGATGGCGCCGCTGGAGCTTGACTCATCCGGCATGGCGCGGATTCGCGACGCCTTCGTGGCGGCGGCGAGGCGCGCCGAGCGGCTCGGCCTCGACGGTCTCGAAGTTCACGGCGCCCACGGCTATCTGCTGCATCAATTCCTCTCCCCGATCTCCAACCGGCGCACCGACCGTTATGGCGGCAGCCTGCAAAATCGCATGCGCTATCCCCTGGAAGTGTTCGAGGCCATACGGGCGGCGTTTCCGGCGCAAAAGCCGGTCGGCATCAAGCTGTCCTGCACCGACTGGGTCGAGGGCGGCTGGGATCTCGCGCAGACGATCGAATTTGCCCATGAACTGAAAAAGCGCGGCGTCGACTGGATCGACGCTTCTTCGGGCGGCGTGTCGCCCTTGCAGAAAATTCCGCTCTCTCCCGGTTATCAGGTGCCGTTCGCGCAAGCCGTCAGGCAAGCGACCGGCCTCACCACCATCGCGGTCGGCCTGATCACGCAGACGCGGCAGGCCGAGGAGATCGTGGCGTCCGGCAAGGCCGACATGGTCGCGCTGGCGCGCGGCATGCTCTACGACCCGCGCTGGGGCTGGCACGCCGCCGCCGAACTCGGCGGCCATGTCACCGCCCCGCCGCAATACTGGCGTTCGCAGCCCTCGACGCAGAAGGAGCTGTTCGGCAAGACGACGTTCGGGGCGAGGTAGCTCCGCTCTTCTTCCCTTCTCCCCCTGTGGGAGAAGGTGGCTCGCATCGCCAGATGCGAGCCGGATGAGGGGTTACGGCCTATCGAGGGACTTGAACCCCTCATCCGTCTTCGATGCTGCGCATCGAATCCACCTTCTCCAACAAGGGGAGAAGGGAAGAGGCATCGCGTCCGCCGTAGCTTCCCGCGAATGTGGGGCCTTCGTTCGCACTGCCGATTCAATTGTCAAACAGCAGCCGCCTTCTTCAGACGCGGCTCCGCGATCTCGCCGCGCGATCCGCGCGAGGTTTGGCCTTGAAAAATTTTCGCCCAAAAAATTCAGAGGGCGCAGGGAATGCCGGGCGCCCGATGCGCCCGCAGCCTCGTATGCAATTGGTAGAGTAGAGCATACGAGTGTCGTCACTACAGGTTCACCGGGATCACCCGGCATTCCCTGCGCAATGGTTTTAACGGTCTACTTCGCGATCTCCCCGGTGTGCCGGGCTTTTTAGCCACCGTCGCCTGCGGATCATCATCCGCAAACTTGACACCAGCGTCGGGGTGCCAGGACCACGCGACTTCTCCGTCCGCGCCGGCGCCGCCCGTCTCGCAGCGCCCGCGCGTCCATCGCATCCCGTGCCCAACGTCCGTGACGATCGCGAGCCGCCCCTCTGGCGGGAACGGGATGGCGCGAAGGAAATCGCTGATTTGGGGGTGAGATCAAGGATGGCCGGCTGCGACAGATTGGCACGACGGGCAAAGTCGGTGGCAATCTGTTGGTACCGTCGCCCTGTTCGACCTTGAGCGCGGGACCTGCTGTCTTGGCCTGCTCTCAAAAAATTATCGCTTTTCGGATTGGATGTGTACTATCGAACGTGTTCTCAAAAAGCTTCAGTAGCTCTCTAGTGAAATGATGCCCTTCATTCTTCAGGTCTCGGAAAATGACGTCACTTTGCCGCTGCTCCTTGTTCAAGGAATTTAGATGATTCCGTATGGATTCGTCCTCAAGTCTGCTCAGGAA
>Ga0116129_1000332_pt1 | contig 32094 bp, 18 predicted proteins | sample June2015DPH_17_2_FD_89732 | JGI IMG/M metagenome (GOLD analysis project Ga0116129, IMG submission 89732) | Peatland microbial communities from SPRUCE experiment site at the Marcell Experimental Forest, Minnesota, USA - June2015DPH_17_10 | ecosystem: Environmental > Terrestrial > Soil > Wetlands...
ATGCTGGCAGCCGGACCAAAGATGGTCTCAGTATAGGAATCGCTGCTCCTGGTGTAGCCGGTACTGCCGGAATAGCTCGCTGCGATCGAATGCGTTCCGGCCGTCAGCGTGTTGATGGAATAGCTGGCCTGGCCGGAACCATTCAGCGTGACGGCGGTTGCTGCGCCGCCGTCAACGCTGAAAGTCACCGTACCGGCTGGAACGCCGGTTCCCCCTGATGGCGTTACGGTAGCGGTAAATATCAAGCTTGTGCCAACCGCAGCGGGGTTCATGCTCGCGGCAATGGAAGTGGTGGTGGCAGTCGTCGTGGTGCTCGCATTGATGAGGAACTTGGAAATGAATGCGCTGCTGTTGGCAGGGTTCGTGGTTTGAAATGCGCCGGTTGTGGTGGGAAAGTTCGCCGATGCTGCGCTTCCAGTCAGATATGCATTGTTTTGGGAATCGAGTGCCAGGCCATAGCTTTCGTCGCATAGGGATGTGCTGCTCAGCGATGTGGATTCAATGACGTGGCCTGTTCCCCCATAATAGGTCGAGTAGAGGAGTGCAGTGCCGGTGGGGTTGATCTCCGCAAACACTGGACTCTCGTATTCGGTAACCGACCCGCCGCTCGCAAGAGCGCAGGCGGGAGAGGACTGGTAGGCGTTGGACGAAACGGGAAAGTCTGCGCCCAGCACATAGCCGGTGATGTACACGTCGCCATTGGAATCAATTGCCATCCCGCCCGAGCCGGGGCTGAGGTCTGGCCCGCCTCCGCCCAGATAGGTAGCGTAAATCAGACCCTCAGCCGTCGGGTCGATCTTGGCGATGAAGAAATTTGGACCGGTGCCTGGCGCAAAAGCATTGTTGACAGACTGAAGAACACCGGGTGTCACCGGGAAATCCTCGGAAGAGGTGAGCCCGAAAACATAGGCATCGTCGGTTGAATCCAGCGCAATGCTCAGAGCTGCGTCACCGTTGTTGTTGCCGCTCGGGCCATTGGCGTTGCCCGAGCCGCCCAGATAAGTTGAGTACACGAGGGAAGATCCGGTTGAGTTCAATTTGGCCACAAAACCGTTTGAACCAACAGCGGCCGAGGTGTTGTTGGTGCTTTGAAGAACGCCGCTGGTGACCGGGAAGTCGGTCGAATAAGTACCCCCGTCGATATAAGCATCTCCGTCGGCGTCCAGGGCAATTCCCGATCCGCTATCGCCGTTGCTTCCACCCAGGTAGGTTGCGTAGTCGAGAGCAGTTCCCGAGGGATTGAGCTTCGCGACAAACGCAGTCGGGCGTCCAGTGGACGCGCCTTTATTCGTGGCCTGATATACGCCGCTGGTTACCGGGAAGTTGGTGGAATACGCCGTACCGGTCAGGTATGCATTCTGGGAAGAGTCAACGGCGATCGATGCGCAACTGTCGCCTCCGGTGTTGTTCACCGATGCTTGGCCGGCGTAGCCGGGAAGACCGCTTCCCCCAAGGAAAGTCGAATAGACGAGCCCGGACCCGGCAGCATCGATCCTGGTCACGAAGCAATTCGGAACGCCGTTTGCGCCGCCATTGTTCGTGGATTGAACCACGCCGGTGGTCACCGGGAAATCGACGGAATAGGCGATTCCAGTGACATATGCCTCATCTCTGCTGTCGAAGTTGATTCCTGTCGGATAGTCGCCGTGATTGAGTGTGCCCGCGACAGTCGTGTTTCCGCTGCCGCCGAGATAGGTGGCATATACCAGCGCCGTACCGGTTGCATTCAGCTTGGCAACGAAGGCATCAAATGTAGTGGCGCTGCTGTGGTTCGCGGTCTGGAATGCGCCGCTGGTGGCGGGGAAGTTGGTTGCGTAAACGACTCCCGTGACGTAGGCGTTACCGCTGCTGTCGACGGCGATGGCGGTGCCATAGGTTGCACCGTTACTTCCGCCAAGATAAGTAGAGTAGGACAGCGTCGGGTCAATGACCAGCGGCCTCGTTCGATCGTATTCGCCAATTGCGAATCCGACCGACTTTCCCCCCAGCAGCGTGAAACGACCTTTGACCAACCGGCGGGTGCCGTCTTGCAGCTGGTATGCGACGGGCTTTTGAAAGGCGATCCGGCCGTTTTCCGCGATGATTTCGAGGTTGCCGCCAGGGTCGAGCGCCAGCTTCTTCGCGCCATCGAAGCGGAGCCGGATCTGGCCGGCGTCTGCGTTCGGCGCGACAATAAAGTCATACTCCAGCTGCTCCCGGTTACCGTAGTAAATCAGGTCGATGCCCGGATAGACGCCGCTATACTTCACCCGGCTGAAGGTCGGAATATTGGTATGCCATTGAGTGGGGTCGCTGCCTATAAAGTAGTTTGCTTTTCCGGCAAGCTGTTCGCTGCCACGGACGCGCAGATCGGGGCTGGCGCCGGCCAATTGCATGCGCACTACATCCGTCTTGATTGACCCAGGATTCACATTGGATCGCGCGCCCGCCGTTGAATCGCCCGTGGATGCGCTCTGGCTTGTTCCGCTCCTGCGCAGGGCAAGGACCGCTTCGCGGTCGGTGAGAAACAGCGAGTAGCCCTCTCCGCGGGAGACAAACCGCACCTGGGAGTTCATCTGGCCCAGGTTGGCTTCAAAGCTCAATGGAAGCTCGCCGTATTGCCCGATCAGGGCAGAATTCCCCTGTGGGAGGGAATTTCGCGGCCGGGGGGCTGCTTGCGAGTCGGGCCACCCAGCCGCTGGCGCCTTCTGCTGGGTTTGTGCGGGCATGGCTGCCAGGACTGCGAGGACGAGCAAGACCAACTGCAGAGGGTGGGTGCGCATACAACCTCCAGAAGCGGGCTGACAAACTGCGAGTGATCTACGGTATGGGGATCTGAATGTTAAGATTTTTGTACTAATCAAATCTGCGGCCGAGGGAAGGATTTTTGCCACGGCTCGGAAAAAGAATTTTTCTCGACTCTCCCATCGGCCCGCAGTTCGAGGCCAATCAGAATAGGCTGCTCTCACCACAGCAAGGCCGGTATGGATTCTCCGTTTCTGACTGAGCAATTGCGACGCTACTCCGGCGGTGACCTGGAAGTGGCCGAGGCCGTGCTGCGCGAGGTGTTGCCGAAACTGCATGAGATCGCGGTCAGGGAGCTGCGGCGGGAGCGCTATATTGCGCCTCTTTGCCCGACCGAGCTGATTAACGAAGTGTGGATCAGAAGCCTGCGCAAAGGCGGCTGGACGATCAACAGCCGCGAGCATTTTTACGCCATCGCTGCGCTGGCCATGCGCCGGGTCCTGGTCGACTTTGCCCGCAGCCGTCTGACGCAACGGCGGGGAGATGGCCAAGCGCCGGACTCGCTGGACGAGGGCGTCTTTGGCGGTCCGGCGGCGAACTCGGACCTGGAGAGCATGGCGCAGATCGGCTCACTGATGGATAAGCTGGAGGCGGTTAACCTGGGCGCTGCCCGCGTCGTGGACATGCATTATTTTGCGGGCTTCACGCTTGAGGAGATTGCCGACATTACCGGCCTCACCTTTCGCCAGGTGCGCCATCGCTGGGAAAAGGGGCGCGACTGGTTGAAGGATAGTATGTGATGGCGCACGTGCCGCAGCCTTGCGTGCGAGGCTTGGGACGGCGGTTGTTCAGGCGGCGGCGCCCGATTCCAGATCACTGGCGATCTGGTTGGCGAAAGCGCCGGCGTTTTTAGGGCGATGGGCGGGATCGAATATCAGCGCGGAGGCAATCAGTTCGATCGAAGCCGAAGAGAGCCCCAGCGGCAGCCGCATGAGCAGTTCACGAACGCGGTCGGGAAGGTCCATCGATGCGTCGGGGAGAAGCGTGGACAGCCTCTCGCCGGTCAGCATCTCAATGAGAATCTTGGCCAGGCTATAAATATCCGTTGAAGAATTGGCAAAGCCGATCGCCTGTTCGGGCGCCATGTAGTAGATGGTGCCGGCGGCGCGGGAGAGCCCGTGCAGCGTTTCATCGGGATCTTTGACGATGGCGATCGAAAAGTCGATCAACACCAATTCCTGTTCTCGAGCGGCGTTGGAGCGGATCATCAGATTTTCAGGCTTCAGATCGCGATGGCAGATACCATGGGCGTGAATTTCATCGAGAGCGCGGCCCGCCTGGCGCAGATAACTGGCGACACTTAAAGCATCGAACTTGCCTCTATCGAGCAATTCGCGCAGCGTAGCGCCGTCGACAAACTCCATCGCCAGGTACAAGGTGTCGCTGGGAAGCGTGCCGCTGCCCAAGATGCGCACCACATTGGGATGATCGATCTGGCCGAGCGCCAGCACTTCCTGATCGAATCTTCTCTTCATCCATTCCTTGTCCACCAGCTCCTTGCGAAAGATCTTGATGGCGCAGCGCTGGCCATTCTCTAGGAGGTCTCGGCCCTCGGCGACAACCGCGAATCCGCCGCGCGCCAGGATTCTGCCCACCTGAAATCGGGAGTCGAGCAAAGCGCCGTCGAGTTGATTCATCTCCGGCGAAAGAGCCGCAAGACGCCACTCGGCCAACTCGGGAAATGCTTTCTTGAGACGTGCTCTGCGTTTCTTTCTCCAGCGCCGGCCGCCGATGGCGAGAATGCCGCCAGCCGAGGCAAAGCCGGTGAGCGCGGGCCACGAGAGCCACACCGGCCAGGGGATATCAAACGAGGCAGCTTCGACTTCGGACCAAGGGCCGGTTGCCATTTGCGCTTGAACCTCGAGCGTATGCCTGCCCCAGCCTGGTCTTCCAAGGTCGAGATCGAAGTTGGCTGAATCAGTCCAGGCCGAATGGTCAGACAATCTGTAGCGCAGATGCACAGCGCTGCGGCGGTCAAACTGCAGCGAGCCGATGTGTGCCACGACGCCCAAGTTGCCTTGCACGTGCGGAAGGGCATCGGCAAGGACTGGGTTTCCCTGGCCGACCGTGAATCCGGAGACAAAAGCAGAAAGCTTGGGAATATGGGTGGCAAAATCCTCCGGGGGCAGGAAGTGGGTTATCTCGGTCGCGGTTGCGATCCACACCGAGCCGTCCCCGGCCTGCAGAAAGGAGTGGGCGCGATTGAGCGTGGGTGCGATGCCATCCTGCTGATCGAGACGCAGCCAGTTTGGCTGGGGCGCGTTCTGCAAGGCTGAGAGGTAGAGAGCTTCCTTTCCAATCCAGATCCATCCGCGCGAATCGATGGATAGAAAGTGGCTGTAATTGTTGCCGACCACCACCTGGCCCTGCCATGGGGAATAGTTCGCCACCGCGGGATGAGCAGAAGTCGGGTTGCTGATCATCGACAGGATGCCGCCGTCGTGACCCACCCATATATCTCCGTCTGCCTGGGCGGCAATGCTTTCGCATCGCAGGCTGGGCAAGCCATTTTGAGGCGAGATATGCCCCCAGGGCTGATTGGCATCCTCGTCGCGGTGAAAGAGAACGTCGTTACCATCGCACGCCCACAGGGTTCGGTGCACGCCGTCATAGAAAAACCCGGTGGTCAGGGTCTGGTCCACTACGCCGGGCTCAGGGTGCAGGGCAAGACGATTGCCGAGCGTGGCGACCTGGCTGATGCCGCCGTGAGCCAGCCAGAGATCGCCCTTCTCGGTCGAAGCGAGGGAGAGTGTAGTGCGGTCAGGCAGGGTCAGCTTCGCTACCACGCCGCTCGAAGGGCGAAGCTCGGTGAGACTGGACGAAGTGGCGACCAGGAGCGAATGGTCCGGCCCGGCGGCTAAATCTCCCGACAGGCCGGCCGATCCTGCTAGAGGATTCCATCGCCCTTTTCCCGGGTCAAGCTTCAGCACGCTTCCATTTTTGCCGGCTGTGGCGAATATGTTTTCTCCATCGCGGAGCAGAGACGTCGAGGTGGAGACCTCGACGCCGTCGTCCACTCCCCAGGACTCGATGCGGAACGGGTGCATGAAGCGGAATAGGCCGCCCTCGGCTCCAATCCAGATGGTTCCATCCCTGGCCACCATGGCAGTATCGAGTGCCTTGGGAACGCCATCGGTCTCTGTTGCGGTATGAAACGATCCGGGACGCCCCAGGGCCAGCGGAACGCCCATGAGCATCGAGCCGTCTGCGGCCTCTTGCAAAAGAGCGCCGCTGTCGTAGGTCGCTATGGTGACGGGCAACGCCCTGGGTTCCGGATCTCTAGGACATTGATAGCTGGCAAACTGCTCGGCGCGAAACCACAGGCAGCCGGACCTGTCGCGGATTACCCTTTGCAGCAAGGGACTTCCAGCGTGGCGCTCGACCTCTGGCTTTGCTCCCGGCCCTTGCCAATCGGCAAGTTGCCGGCCGCCGATCTGACACCATCCGCCGGGGCAGGGAAAGAGCAGATTCCCCTGGTGATCGACTGTGAGGTGGTTGACCTGCTTGTCAAGCATCCTCTGGGCAGTCCATTGAGGACTCCCGCGGAAGGGGCCGGGGGAAGAGCTGCGCAGCAGATACAGGTCGCCAAACGCGGGCCGGCCGCTGGCCTCGATCCCCATGGACGCCGCGACGATCCCCGGCGCCACAGCAACGACGGTCATCGCATCGGCTGCCAACACCCTGGTGACATGGCCGGCCTGGTACCGATACAGTCCTCCATGCGCATTGCCACCCAGGGCAGCGCTGCTTTGGGTCGCTATCCAGAGTCCACCCTCGCCATCATCGGCGAAGCTCACCGGGACTTCCCTGGGAAAACCGAATGGACGCAAGGAGTAGAAGCGGGTTCCGTCAAAGCCAAGTACATCGTTCACTGTTCCCAGCCACAGCGCGGAGCGGCTGTCCTGGAACAGGGTGTAGATGCCGCGAGGCGAGCCAGGCACGGGCAGAATCGGGTAGTGCTGTGCGAAACCTACCGCGGCGAGCAGATGGGCCAACCCTATGAGAAGGAGTTTATGCACACCATAAGCTGCGCGGTTTTTGAGGTTTGGTGCTAACCGGCCAGGAATTTTCACGAATTCAAGCATACTCAACCACCACTGGGCGAGGGGGAAATGCTCTGCATCCTGGCGGCACTGCGGCATCTTCGAAGAGGTTTCCAGTGAATCGCGCCCACGCCCACGCCTGAGCCTGAGCACTGCTCGCGAGCTCAGCCATTTCAGCCGTGGCAGAAGAGCAGCCCCGAAGAATCCCGGCCGTTGTCACTTGGGCCATCCGTCCCGACCAGGCCGCTGTCGGCGGCCCGGTCAGAGATACTTCGTTTTCGTCCGATCCTCGATCCAGCCGGCCCGGTCGGCTCCCATCCCAATGGTTAAGGTGTCCGCACGCTCGAAGCCGGCATATCCGTCCCCGCACAATGTGCCAGCCACCCAAGATGGTCACCGGCCTTCTCCGGTGCGATCGAAACCACCCGCACCTTCACCTCCCCTTGCCAATCGTTCCGGCAACGCTTGCAACGCCTGTGGCTACTGTGAGCTGGTCTGTCCGAGCCGCCGTCTGACGACAACTCCAAGACTCCGATCGCACCTCGGCGGCCGATAATGCGCCATGAGCCTGGGTCGCCGATTCAAAAGGCGCTCTTAAAAGAGTGCGACGCCCTTCAGACCTTCAGAGGAGATAGCTCCTGCGAGCATATGCCTGCCCCGTCCAGATCAATACCGGGGTCATGATGAAGCAGTTCTGTCCTCTCGAACACGGCCGGAAACAAGAGTGGATCGCCGAAAAAATTGCGGGGTTGCGGGGCATCGTGGAGCCGATCGCGCGAGCCATCCATGCTTGCCGTCCTCGAAAGTCGGCTTTGCCCTGATTGTGACAGCCGAGCTCTCCGTCCTTTTGCTGGGCATCAATACCGATCCGGGAACTATTACGAAGATCACCCTGGAGTTCGAAACACCTGCCTGGGGCAGCACTTCAGTGGCGAGACTGGGAATCTGCTGCCGATTATTGAGCCGCTCTCAACTGGGCCAGCCTCGATGTACAGACCAAGGACAAATTGATCTCCAAGCGTTCTGCGGGCTTCTGAGAAGGAGAAAAGGATGAACACTGATCGGGAAACTGTTACCAGCAGCATCGAGACCGATTGAGGTCCGGAACCGGTCATACAGGTCTTATCTGATCCCCGGCGGATTCCGCAATGGGCTTCAGGCTTTGCCGATCGGGCGGAGCCCGACGAAAGCGGATGCGAAAGAGTGATCAAAGGCGCCAAGGCTTCTCCGATCGAGGCGCCCCCGTTCAATCCGGCTCGCACGGTGGACTCGCTGCGCGAGATGACTCCAGGAAAAGAGGGAGGCGCTTTTCTCCGAGTTTGCCTGGACCGCGCGGGGGAAGCGTATTCGTGATGACTTTGCCAGTTCCTCCAGAAGTTTCTGCCGAGCAAATCGCAGCAATCCTCGGACAGGAACTGCGGCAGCTGATCAATTTCTGCGCCTCCCTCTCCCGATTTAGCCAGATGCCATTTCCTGCCATTGACACTGCCGAGCAGAAAACTGCATTGTGGGCAGCATCAGAGTAGAGCTCGAATGCATAAAGGGGCTCACCGACGGTTACACCCATGGACTCTATCTCCTGACGGTGGGTCATGCGTCGCCAGTCGAGACCTCTACAAAACTCGGCGGCATTTTCGGATCTCAGGGAGCGGTCTCGAAAGATCTCGTGCACGTTGACTGTGGAGATCGGACTTCAGGCATTTTGTTCTACAAACCGAGCGTGATCAAAATAGCTCAGGCTTTGCGAGAAATAGTAGATAAGGTCGTAACGTTTGGAGGACATTATGGACGACATGATTTCACTCATTGGTGTCCGTTTAGACGGCGTAGATGGAGTCATCATAGATTTCTCCGACGGAACGACGGCGGCCTACGTCGCGGAGGAACTGCTGCACTTGAGGCCTTTCCGAGAGTCAACCACTTTCGCATCACGGATTTCCGAGTCGGAAAGGCCCGAATCTGGCGCCTAACACTAACCGTAAGGTTTAGCAGAAATAATTCTTGAATCAAGGGACAAGCCTGTCAATGTCTGATGTCGCCGCCTCAAGGCGGCTATTTTGCGTTGAACCATGTGGAGGCGAATATGTCGACTCGGATACCGGAAGCTCATAGACTCACACTCTACGGAGAAGCCTCTGGGACCGTTCGCCTGCACAACAGGCTTCTGGCATCGCTGTCTTTGGCAAATCAAGAAATCCTGCTCCTGAACGCGAACGAAATTATCCTTCCGTTGAGGTCGGTTCAGTATTGTGAGTATGCAACTCCGAAGTATGCTTACTTTCCGGTTTCTGCCGTTCTATCTGTTGTTGTCGTTACCGCTAGCGGTCAGAGTGCCGAGGTAGGGTTAATCGGGCGCGAAGGAGTTGTGGGCGCGCATCATCTGATTGGGCCGATGAAGTTACCCACGCGGTGCTTCACACAAATTGAGGGTACATGCCTGCGCATACCCTATTCCGACCTTCAAAAGGCCTATCAAATAGTGCCTGCGATCCGGTGGCGAATTCTTGAGTTTATCCAGGGAGATTTGCTTGCGATCAGCCAGACAGCAGGCTGCAACCAAATGCATGATGTCGAGCCGAGGCTAGCGCGATGGCTCCTGATGGTAGCGACTCGTCACGGATCCAATGAATTGCGACTAACCCAGGAGACAATCGCCGAGATGATTGGGGTCCGCCGGACAACGATCACATTGGTTGCCGGAAAGCTGCGGCAGAGGGGGTTGATTGATTACAGCCGGGGGCATGTCCAGATTCGCAACCGATCGGAACTCGAAAAGGCAGCGTGTGACTGTTATTGGATTACTAATCAGATATTCAACGATCTATATATCCATGAGCCGTGAGCTTTGCCATCCGTTGAAGGAATGCGGGCTGTTACGCGAGCCGCGCCCCCTGGCAGGAATTGCCCGGGGTTCTCCCATGTTCCAGGCCCGGGGAAGATTGCCACTCGCGGCGCTGGCAGTGAGCCACCTTATTTCATGCTGTCCCCCGCTCTAGGAGCCCGGCGAGGCCTGTCGTTGAAGGTCGAGGCCGCCATTCGCCTGCAATCGTTCTGCTTCCGAGGTCAACCTGAAATGGATTGACAATACTATACTTAGATTCTGGGAGCACAACTTGTTTGCTCCCAGTGGCCCCAATCTCCTGCGCTTGCGCCGCAGCGATTTGCCAAGTGTCCTGGCTGAGGGGGAAATTATGATATCGATGCACAGGTTAGACGGAACGCTGGGTACTGACGGGTCATCTGCATGAGCCACACCGAATTTGTTATCGGTCAGGATGTATTCAGTGAGGGAGACCTATGCGAGGCCATTGAACTCGGATTGCGGGCATGGAACCTGAAAGGCCTGCTGCCCATCTCACCGTATGATCCGGTCATTGGCAAATGTCCCGGCGAATATCAGCTCATGAAGACCTTCACCGCTCGCAACACGACGGCATCATGATCCCGACCAGTAGCGGCATGAGCCAAGACGCGCTGCGAACGATATTCGCACTGCAGCAGGCTGCATCCCGAAGCCAGCAGGCGCCGGCCTTCGAACGGCGCAGGGAGGCTATCGAGAAACTCTGCGAGCTGGTACGTACAAACGCGACGGAAATCGCGAGCGCAATCTCGACTGACTTCGGTGGACGCTCCAAGAGTGAAACCGAGCTGCTCGAGATTGTCCCCACCCTCAGCGCCCTCCGGCACGCGCGGCGCCATCTTCGCTCATGGATGCGGCCTGAGCGGCGTCCGGTCGATTTCGCGTTCCAGCCCGCTCGTGCCTGGGTACAGTACGAACCGCTCGGCGTCATCGGCATCGTCGCACCATGGAACTATCCCCTGCTGTTGACAATCTCTCCGCTGCTCGATGCCATCGCCGCCGGCAACCGAGCGATGCTCAAGCCCTCCGAGCTCACTCCGCGCTTTTCCGAGTTGCTGCGTGTCATGATTGCCGAGCGCTATGATTGCTCGGAGATCGCAGTCATCACCGGTGGGGTGCAGATTGCACGCAGCTTTGCCAGTATGCCCTTCGATCACCTGCTCTTTACCGGATCGGCTGCGGTCGGCCGGCAGGTGATGCGGGCCGCGGCCGAAAACCTGACGCCGGTCACGCTCGAACTTGGCGGCAAATCGCCAGCCATCGTCTGTCCGGACTATCCCGTCGAAAAGGCGGCGCGCAGCATCGCCTTCGGCAAATTCCTGAATGCCGGCCAGACATGCATTGCGCCCGACTACGCCCTGGTTCCGTACGAGCGGTGCGAGGCCTTCGCACATCGGGTGCTTTGGGAGGCCACGCGCGCCTACCCGGACATCGCCGGCAACCCCGACTACACCAGCATCATCACCGAGCAGCATCGCATCCGCCTCAAGGCTGCTCTTGACGAGGCAAGAGCAGCCGGAGCGACCGTGCTCTCCCACCCGGACGCGAACGCTGACAGCGAAGGCAAACTGGTCCCAACAGTCGTACTCGGCGCGCCGGTCGACGGAGGGCTTCTGCGCGAAGAGATCTTCGGACCCATCCTCCCGGTTGTCCCTTACCGGAGTCTGGATGAGGCATTGGCATTCATCAACACACGGCCGCGGCCACTGGCGCTCTATTGCTTCACCCATGATCGGCAGATGCGCGCACTCGTGCTCGCGCGGGCCACCTCAGGTGGTGTCACGCTGAATGGCACTCTGCTGCACATTGCGCAGGACGCGCTCCCCTTCGGAGGAGTTGGCGCAAGCGGCATGGGCGCCTATCACGGACGCGATGGCTTCCGCCGCATGAGCCACACGCGCGCCGTTCACCAGATCGGATTCCTCAACCTCTTCGAACACCTCGGGCCGCCCTGGGGCAAACTCAGTTCCACCGTCGCGCGTTTTCTCAGCCGGCGTTAACCGCATTGATGCGTTGGGATCAAGGAATGGGGTACCCAGTCTGACTCGTAACCGCAACCGTGACAGGAACGGTCTTTATGGCCTCAAAGGGGAAATGACGGGTCAGAGATTCATCGTCCCAGCAATTCGGTTCACTCTCTCGATTGATTTCCTGTTCCCATGCCGCCATCCGGCCGGATGGCGCAGGCTCTCGGCAGCGCGTTCGCTATCGCGATGGAGCGGCTCGATGTCGGTTCCGGCAAAACCCTGTTGCCGGAACAGTTCCCGGGCTTTTGCCTCATTCTGACCGAAGAAATCGTCCCTTCCCTGCTCCATCAATTGCCTTTGCCGAAAACAAAGGTCGTGGAACCTCGGCGACTAAAGCAGTTCAGGCATGCAGAGATGGCGGAACTTCCGGATGTCCCTCAGTTCCCTCTCCGGCATCCCCATTTCGATAAGAGCGCGGGAGTAGTACCCCCGCCCGCGACGATGACAACCCTCGATCCATAGCCCCCCCGAATCTCCTGTTGAGCTATGTATGCACGCTTATTACCAAGGCCGAACGTCAGACCTCCGCAGTCGTCAGCATCGACTCCATGCTCAATGAGCGCGCCACGCTATCCGGACAACCCGACCGATTGCTTCAGCAACGACTTTTGGGTAACGAAGCTCATCGCCAAGAGCGGGGTCTGCGTTGCCATCAGCCAGCCCCTCCTCACCGCGCGACGTTCGATCCCCGGCGTAATCAGTCCTGGAGAGGCCAACGCCGACGCTACTCGCTTTTTTCGTTTTTCTGAGGGTTCCAGTGATCGCTTCCACCGAGAAAAACCGACGGCTCATATTGCCGAGCTTGCTCGGGTGTCAGAAGATGGGTGTGCGTATCTCGCTGCTCTGGCCGCGCCCCAGGTCCTGTTGAATTGAATTCGGCATAAAATACGGTTTCGATCGAATGCGTTTCGCCCGGATGCCATTCTCTCCAGCCGGCCGGATCGATGTGTTCTCCCATTTCGGTATTTAGAAAAACTACCGAAGCGTAAGGCCGCCATGGCCGGCCGAGGTACACGCTTCTGGTGACATCTGGCCCGGACGTGAGCGTGCAGCGGTCGAAGACGAATCCCGAATCCTCGTCCGGATAGTGCTTGGCCTGCGCGGTAATAAACCCTCCCGCATGAGCTGTGCTATGAATTTCGCAATGGTCGAAGACCACCTTCCCATCTCCAAAGATGAAGTCGACATTCCCGGCTATGTAACAGTCGGAAAAGTACTGCCGGGCCGGAATGCAGGGGTTTCCATCCGGCGCGCAGTTGCGGCTGCCGGAGTAGACCGTATCCTGGTTGCCCAGAAGGCGCACGTTGTGGAAGACGGCGCGGTCGCCCGTAACGAGCAGAGCAAGCGCCTGAGAACCTGCAGGGAGTTGAGGATGGGTGCGGTTGAATTCGTTTTGAAAGGTAATATTTTCGGCGAAAAAATTGTCCGCAGTTACGTTAACCGTGGCCGAATGCAGGGTACCGCCGTTGGCGCCGGCGCTGCGATCGTTCACCACCATCGTCTTGCCCGCATCCAGGTTGGCGCTGCGCAGCCGGATGTTGGGCTTGTCGATCGTCAGTACTTCGCGGTAGGTGCCCGGAGCCACCAACACCAGCGCGCCTGTCTTTGGAGCCGCATCGAGCGCCCGTTGGATGGAGTAGAAGTCGCCGGTGCCGTCGGCTGCAACATAAAGCGTTTCATCCTCAGGGGGACGGGTTCCGGCCATCTCCGGAGCATTTGGCAGATCCGGAAAGGGAACAAAATGCGCTTCGCAGTTGATTGGTTTGCCCGGCGACGAATCAGCTGTCGAGTGCAAATTAACATCGTCGCCCTGGGGTTCAAGATTGCCGCGCCTGCCTGCGATGATGACATCAGCATCCTTGGTAAGCCAGGTGGAGTGCTGCTGATCATCGGCAAATACATTATCGAGCGTCAATCCAAGTTTGTGCTCCGAATCTAACCCAAGAAATGTGTAACTGCCCGCCGTCAGAATGTGAATATTCTCAAGCGTAATATCCCGATATACAGGGAGCTGGTCTCCAGGAAACGTAGTGTAAAGCGGCGTGAAGACGAGCGGATTTTTGGTATCGCGGATGCACACGTCGCGATAATGCAGATCATCGACCAGCCCTCCACGGCTGCGGTCGGACTTGATGCGGATTCCGTTGTCTGCACCGTCGATGGTAAGATCCTCGACCAGCATGTGATCGACGCCGCCGCTGGTTCCGCTTCCAATCGACATGCCATGGCCGGTATAGAAATGATTGTGCAAAATCGAGATGTTCGAAGCCGGCCCCGATTTTCCCGACTTGACCGCGACATCGTCGTCTCCTGTGTGAATAAAACAATGGGCGATGGTCACATTGCGTGAAGAGCCGGGATCGATTCCGTCCGTGTTGCGCGCGGTCTTGGGCGTCATGATCTTTACACCCCAGGCTGTGAAGCCGTCCGTATCGTTCACGGCAACATGAAAATTGGGAGAGTTGCGCAGCGTGATCTTATAAAGAATGAAATTGTTGGAGTGATCGACTGAGATAAGCCGGGATACGCTCTGCTGGCGGTCAGTGATCTTCGCCTCGTGCGCCAGGTCCCACCAGGTAATGTCTTGTCTCAGCAGTTTTGCGCCGCCCCGGCCGTCGATGGAACCTTCGCCCATGATGCCGCTGTCCTGCGCTTTATTCGCACTGATCAGCGACTTGCACCCGTGTCCCCGCTCATTCACCACGCCACAGCTGCCGGGTGAAAGATCGTAGAGGCGCGGATCGCGGGAGGCCACGAGCGAAGTATGAGCATCCACTACCAGCGTGACGCCCGGGCGCAGTGCAATCGGCCCCGTCAGAAAAACGCTGCTGCGGCCATGAGCGCGCAGTACAACAGCATTTCCCGCCTTGCAGTTGTCGATGGCGCGTTGAATACGCTCCGTATCCAGCCTCTGCTCATCCCGGTCGGCAATTGTCCCCTGCGTCGCAATGATGGTTGCCTGCAGAGTAACGCACGGCGGCGGGATATGCGGTTCCCCGACCTTGCGCGTGTCCTGCGCATGAAGCGCCGCGACGGAGAACAATAGATAGAAAGCAGCGGCTGATGGGGTCATCAACCTTCGAGCAACGCGATCGGGGAACATTCCGACTCCAGAATTTATCAACAAATCGGCGAAGAACCTCAGGGGGCCGTTGTTAGGGGCCCCTTGAGGTATGAGTGAGCCGCGCCTGAGTCTCAGAAATTAAAGTGCCCGGCAAATTGCCACTGACGCGGGCTGTTTGCCTGTCCGGTCACCGCCCCCAGGCTGGAAGAACCCGTGGTGGAGCCGATTGAACCATCTGCGGTGCTCGCCGAACTGCCGAACCACACATGATTGACCGCGTTGAAAACACTGGCTTCAAAGACGAATTTCACCCGTCCATCCTTCCAAAGATCGAACGTCCGGCGGAGATCGCCGTCGATGTCGTAGTTGCCGGGACCACGCAGGCCATAAGGAGCGGTTCGGGCGGTGTTGCCAATCACCATTCCATCGCAGGCGGTTCCAGCTGCGGTGCAGTTGGGGTTCGCAACATTGTCGGCATCTGAAAATGCGGCCGGATTGATGTATTGGATAGCCGACAATTCGGTGGAAGCATTGACAGTTCCGGCATTGCCATTTCTGGTTGCCCCATGTCCCCATCCGCCGTTTTGCCGCGCCGTGCCGGTAAAGCCTGGCGTGGCAACGGGCATGCAAGTACCCTGGCCCGGCGCATTGCACGTCGACGAACCGCCGATGATCGCCAGTGGATTTCCCGAGTCAACCGTCAGAATATCCGAGATGCGCCATCCTCCCACAATGTTGCGCACAATCGGGTTGCCCGCGCCCATGTGTCCTTCGCCGAAGGGAAGATCGTAGGTGCTTGTGAACACCAGGTTCTGCGGCTGATCCTGCACGCTGCGCGAGCGTTCGATGCGATCAATAGGCCATGCCTTTGAGCTGTTGGCCAATGCGCCGGCCGGAATGGCATAACCGGAGCGGAAGGTTCCCACATCGTCTATCGTCTTGCTGTAAGTGTAGTTCAGCATGAAGGTAATGCCGCGGCTGAGCCGCTGCACAATGGACAGTTGCAAAGCGTTGTAGTTGGCATTGCCGACCGAAGGAACCTCGTCGGTGACGCCGGTATATTGCGGAAACGCCAGCAACGCCTGGTCAACCTTGTTGTTGAAGCTCGGGTAAGGCAACGCCCCGGACGGCATGTTGGCCGGGGTAGCCGTTGCGCCCAAAACCGCGCTTCCCAACGAAAGGTTTTCCGGATTCAGCTGGTTGCTCCAAAAGCCGCGCGGCGAGCCGGTCGGCAGCAGGAAATGCCCTTGATTGCCTACGTAACTCACAGTCGCTGTAATGTCGTTCGTCAGCAGGCGTTGAAATCCGAAGGACCATCCTTCGAAAGTCGGTGTGCGGCCGCCATATTTGGGATCGAGATAGGCCACCGTCGAAGAGATGTAATTGGGTGCTCCCGCAGCCTGGGCTATCGTGGAATAGTAGGTTGCGTAGGCTGGGCTGTAAATCGGCGGAGCGGTAACCGAGTACCCGCCGCCTCCGAAACTAGAGCTTGAAAGCGTGGGGTTGAACTTACTGCTATTGAGATAGAAAGCAGGCAGCGAATCGCCGGGGCTGGGCGGATTCGGCGCTGCCGAGAAGCCCAGTTCCATTCCCGAGGCGGGCAGAGAGTTTGCGCCGCCGGAAGTACCGCCGCCATGTGCGTAGTAGATGCCGTAAGCGGCGCGAATCACGGTCCTGTTGCCCAGCGCATAGGCCGCACCCAGCCTCGGCCCCCAGTCTTTGTAATACGTGTTGATCGGCGTGGAGCAATTGCATCCGTCCATCCCGCTGCCCGCAAACTGCAATGCCCCGGGAGTGCTGGTAATCGGATTGTTCATGGTTGGATTCAGGAACGAAAATCGGTTCTCCGCTTCACGGAAGGGCGGCATCACATCCCAGCGCAGACCAAGATTGACGGTCAGATTCGTTGTCAGCCTCCAGTCGTCATTGGCATAGAGCGCGAATGGATGGTAGCGCGAGCCCGTCTCCTGGGCAATCGGGGCATATTGCGTATAGCTCCCGGAATCAGTGGCGCCCAGAAGGAAACTGGCATAAGCCAATCCGGTGCCGCTCGTGACCGCGGCAGAAGGTCCGCTGACTTGGGCGGTTTCGGTTACCGCATAATTCAGTGTCAGCGGAGTGCTTGCTCCGTATGCGAAAAGGTCGTTGAACTCAAGCCACTCGAACTGGCCGCCAAAGGTAAAGGAATGCTTGCCGTGCAGCCACTGAACGTTATCCTTCAACGAAACGGTGTTGGTGCTCTGCAGAGTTTGTCCGCTATTGGGCCCCCACTGCGCCGGGGCGTCGGTTCCGCTGAACTTGACGATCGGGAAGCTGTCGGGAGCCTGTCCCCCGCCGGGTAGATTGCTGATTCCGGTCGCAGTGGCCGCCCAGGCTGGATTCAACAAGGTGATATTGTTGTCGGGCGCATGGTATTGTCCGATCCCGTAGTTGAACTGGTTCAGCAGATTCTTGTTGATCTCGAATGTGTCCTGGAAGATTGCCACGCGGGTAGTGGGATTGTAAGTCTTTGAGTAAAGGTAGGGCAGCGGACCCACTTGAGTTGTCTGGCTTGCGGCTGGGCCGATGAGCCCCTGACGGCCCGCAGCCAGAATCAGAGACAGCTTGTGCCTCTCCGAGAGGTCGACATCCAGCCGATCTGTCGTTGACCAGTTATTCAGGCCATAATTATAGGACCCCTGGAAGTTGTTGGACTGGTTTGAATTCAGGTAATCCACACCCGCCCAGTACTGCTCCAAATTCTTGGCGAAAGGAGAAAGCTCGGCTTGCGGTATCACGTTATTCGTAACCGGGCCGGTTCCGCAACCGGCACTGGTATAGCTTTGACCTCTGAATTGCGTACGCGAGTAACTGCCGCCGCTCAATACCTGCGTCGTCGGGTCGTAAATCGGGTTCGGCAGCGCTGAAAAATCGCCGCACAGCTCTGCCGGGGTAGGTATAGTCTCGGTCTGCGGCGAGGTAAGGGCGGAGAAACGGAATCCCATGTAGTTGCCGAAGACGAAGATCTTGTTCTTCCAGATCGGGCCGCCGATCGTCATCCCATACTCGTTCATGTGCTCGGGCGGCTTGTAGAACTCGTTCTGCTTGGCCACGATGGCATAGTTGCTCGGGTATTGTGCCGGATTAAAGCCTGCCGAATCGAATGCGGTATTGCGCATCACTTCGTAGAACGAGCCGTGGATCTGGTTGGTGCCTCTTTTGATCGTAAAGTTCTCCACGCCCAGTCCCTGGTATTCGGCTGAGTAGGCCGTAGTCTTTACCTGGAACTGATCGACCGCCTCAACCGAAATGGCCGTCCAGATGTAGCGCGGGTCGCCGCTGACCGAAGCCGACTCGAACGGAAGGCCCTCGATGTACATCTCGCTGGCACTGGCATTGCCGTTAATGACCATCGGCTCATCGGATTCATTGTTCTTGGTTTCGTTGTTGGTTACCCCGGGCATCAGCAATGCGGAGTCGGTGGGCCTGCGCTGATCGGTACTGATTCCGTTGGCTCCGCCCATCTCAAGCGGCAGCGACTGGTACATATCATTGTCAATCGCCGCCCCCAATGTCGCATCTCCGGTCTCAAGCGCCGGTGGCGCTGTGCTCACGGTGACGGTCTGGTTGGCGGCTCCGATCTTTAACGCCAGGTTAAGCGTGAGCACCTGCAGTCCATCGAGATGGATATTTTCCCGAACCAGATTTTCGAACCCGGGCGAAGACACCGTAACCGTGTAGTCTCCGGCAGCGAGCGGAGCAAGTGTGTAATCGCCGCTCTTCGATGTTGACCGCACAATCTCCGACCCCGTAGCCACATTGCGCGCCGTCACCGTCACGCCGGCAACCAGGGCTCCGGCAGGATCAGTTACCGTTCCTTCAATGGTTCCCGTGCCTCCCAATTGCGCCTTCGCATTGGCCAAGACCATCAGGGCGATGAATAGAAACGCCAGCCATATTCGCTCTCGCTTGAGCAGGAACCCCGTAGAGGCCCCCGGCGATGCCGCTCTGATTTCCCACGCTCTTTGTTCGGCTGATTGCATGGTGATTGCCTCCAGAGAATTTTGGATTGAACCTTGGGTATGCTTGATCGATACCGGAGCCGGCCGGCGACCGTTCGACCGAGTGGTCTGACCAACTGCAAAAACCAAAATAGTGTGCTCGACCCAGGCAAGCCTTGTCAACAGGAAAAAGCCAGGCGTTCGTTATCGATTTAACCTCAATGCAATATGGTATTTAGCTCTCTATCCCCCGATCGTCTTCGCGGGCGCGGTCAGACCTTTTAAGCGAAATAAGGCCGGGGACCTGACAAGCGCCAACCTCTTTTGCTGCAACTGTTCTGAGGTGTCAAGCCGCTAAAGAACCCGGGGCGGGTAGAGGCAGCTTCTTAAACATCCGTCAAGGTTGCGTGGATTTGGCCCTGTGCCCATTGGCGCGTTTGCCATTGGCTGGCGCAGGCTTCCGTTCCAGGGAACGCTCCATTCCCTGCGCGGCTTCGGCCATGCGCAGGTGCTGGTCCATGAGCCGGTGCGCATCGACTGGCTTGCGAGCCCGGATTGCGCGATAGATTTCCCGATGCATCTCGGCAGATTCGCGCAGATCGATCGAGTGCTCGACGGTTCTGCGACGCTTGTCGTAGAGAGCCGAAGTGATTGTCTCCATCAGGGTCGCCAGGATGGGGTTACCCGATGCCCGCGAAATAATGCGGTGAAACAGCACGTCGTGAATGAGATACTCGGTAGGATTCCCCACCGCGGCGAACATCTCGGCGACCTCTTCGGCCAGCGCGGCATGGTCTTCCTCCTTGCCCCGCTCGGCAGCAAACGCAGCAAGGTTCCCCTCAAGAATCAGCCTTGCTTCCCACATCTGCCAGGGCTGAAAACCATGCAGCGCACCCATAAAACCCAGATAGGCCTTGGCGAACTCCGGAGGCCCGTCAGCGACAAAGGTTCCGATGCCATGGCGAACGCGGATGACGCCCATGGCCGCCAGATAGCCGATGCCGGTACGGAGGCTGGCGCGGCTAATCTTGAGCGACCGCGCAAATTCCCGCTCGGGTGGGATTTTGTCTCCCGGTTTCAGGGTTCCATTCTCGATCATGGAGCGAATGTGGTTAACCACATGCATCGTTCGATGGGTGTCAATAACATCCTGTTTCATTCTCATAATCGTCTGCAATCCTTGATTATCCCAGCGAATAGGAGCAAAACGAGATTAGCATTGACCGGCCGCCTCCGCCTGAAAATCTTCGCGCCTGAGCACGGCGCCGATCTCTATTATGTATACTAGCGGTCAGACCTCTCAAAGAGGTACATGAAAAAAATCATCGGACCAGTGGGTGCGCTTGCGGCCGGCTGATTCATTCATATGGAAGGGCACTCCGGCGGCGCGCCGCATTGAGCGTGTTCGCCCTTCACCGGACCCAACAGCTTAGGTGAGACTATGGAAAATCACGGTTTGACGCTCAACAAGTATTCGATCGGGACCGGGGACAGATTTGCGCATCAGGCAAAAGCACAATTGCAGGCATGTGTAGATGCCCTCGAAAACGGAATCGAGGTAGTCCCTGTCTGGAATAAGTCGAATCGCGAGCACACCATCATCGGATCTGAGCCTTGCTCTGTGCGCGTTGCTGCCGATGCCGCGGTCAAGGCGCTCAACTGGAAGCTGCCCTATTTCTGCGACGCCGACCATATCAATTCGGAAACCGTCGAACGCTTTTTCGCCCCGTGCGATTTCTATACGATCGATGTCGCTGACGCCATTGGTCAAGCGGCCGACGCGGCCGAAATCAGCAGCTTCGTCAAGCGGCACCCGGAGCTTTTGGGGCGCATTCAAATGCAGGGCATGGATGAGGCTCTTGAAATCACGCCGGAACATCTAGGGCAAACTGCTGAAAAGTTTCTTGCTGCGGTGAAGAAGGCCGGCGAAGTTTATCGACAGATCGAGAAGGCCAAGGGCGCCGGCAACTTCATCCCCGAGGTTTCAATGGATGAAACCGACCGTGCGCAAAGCCCTGCTGAACTCCTGATCATCCTGGCTGCAATCGCCGACGAGGGCATAACGATTCAGACCATTGCCCCCAAATTCAGCGGGCGCTTCAACAAGGGTGTCGATTATCAGGGAGACGTCGCGCAATTCAAGCACGAGATGGCGCTGGACATCGCGGCAATCGAATACGCAGTGCGTCAATACGGTCTGCCGCGTAATCTCAAGCTCAGCATCCATTCCGGCAGCGACAAGTTCTCGATTTATCCGGCCATTTTTGGCGTCATGCAGGAGTTCGACGCCGGAGTGCATCTGAAGACCGCGGGCACGACCTGGCTCGAAGAGCTGATCGGTCTGGCCGAGGCCGGAGACGATGGATTGGAGCTTGCGAAGGACATTTACAGCGAGGCGTTTCGGCACCGTGATGAACTATGTGCGCCCTACGCGACGGTCATCGAGATCGACCCGGCCAGGCTTCCGTCTCCGAGCGAAGTCCGTGGGTGGTCCTCCGGCCAATACACTTCGGCGCTGCGTCATGTAGAAGGAACAGCGACCTACAACAGCAGCCTGCGCCAGCTCTTGCATGTCGGATTCAAGGTCGCCGCCAAAATGGGGACACGATTTACCGACCTGCTCGCGGCCAACGAAGCAGTCATCGCGAAGAATGTGACCGAGAACCTGTTCGATCGGCACATTGCTCCTGTTTTTCTGGGACGCGGTGCCTAAACTCGGCTCCGATCCGCCGGGCAATCCTTCCCCTCCCCGCAAGCCTGGGGATAATCCTTCCTTAGCCTCAGCGCCCACACCATCCTCCAGGATGGTGTGCGGCGGGGGCCACCTCATCGAGTTCGTTGCTCAAGGCTTCAGCAAAGGTCTGGTCCCACGCCCGGCAGCCCGTGTGGCACAGTTCCCGTGTTCGCTTCAGGCTGCCGGCGGACCATCATCTGCCTATCAAAACCGCCGTTGTCGCGCGAAAAGCTCAGAGAGCGGGACCTCTTCAAGGCCTCATCTTCAAGGCCTCATCGATGAGCTGTTATCCCAACTCCGGGGGAGTGAAATCTGGCCTTCGATGCCCTGGAGACGGAGTGTCGTCGCCTGAGACCTTCCGCTCCGCGTTCCTGCTGCATGCCGCAAGCGCGTTCGGTCCTTCGCTCCTTTGCTCCTTTGCTCCCGGACCGTTGGCAAGAGACTTCATCGATGTGCTGATGCGCCGACTCTTTGCTCGGGGGTTCTCTCTCTCCGCTCCGAAAGAGCTGCTCATCCCATATCTTGGTGCCTGGCGTCGAAGCATCTCCAGAGGGAGCGCTTGCTGCGCGATCCAGCCTGCTCAAGATGGCAATTACAATAAAATCAATCCCTTAGGAATCATCTATGCATTGATGCGGGCGGCGTTCGGTGGCTGGCAACCGGGGGGGGAACGGTATTCTAATTCCAGTGTGAACATCCTAGTTGCTCGCAGGCTGAATCGTTCCGTGGGGAATTAACTCAAACTCTGGGGATTCTCCCGACGTTTGAGCCAAGTCGCACGGGGAAGACCGGATAGCCACTTGGCCAGGACGCGATCGCCCAAATTCCCCAAGATGGCAGGTTCGGGGTTTGACACCGAATAATTCAGTTCGGCAGAACGGCACCGGACGCCGGCGGGTCTTCAGCCGCGGTGTTTTTTTGCTGCTTGCGATGGCCCTGGGCAGCCCGGGGGGAGCGTTGAGTCAGTCCGTCGGCCGGGGTACGATCAGCGTATCCACAGTCGGCGCGAATGGACATCCTTTGCCCGGTGTAAAGGTTGAAGGCAGTTCCCGGACGGGCGTGGTCTGCTCCGCGACGACCGACGGCACCGGGCATGGGAGGCTGGAGTGCGGCGATGCCCGGGCGCTGCATGTCGCCGCGCGCCTGGCCGGTTACCTGACCGCCGAGATAGACATCGACGCCTCGGCCCAGACCAGCGTTGCGATCTCGCTGACTCCTGCGCCGAGCGTAGAGCAGAGTGTCACGGTAAAGAGTACTGCAAGTGCACCGTTGACCGAGTCTTCGAGTGGCGAAACAAAGATGGCGGTCGAAGAGGCCAAGATCGGTCCACTGCGTCCGAACACCCTGATCGACGCGCTGCCGCTGGTGCCGGGAGTGATTCGTACGCCGGACGGGCGGGTTCAGATCTCCGGGCTGGATGAAGAACACAGCAGCCTGGTGGTGAATTCGGTCATCGTCAACAACCCCGCGACGGGAGATTTCGGGCTCAGCATCCCGGTAGACTCGGTGGATTTGCTGAAGGTGATGCAGTCGCCGTACCTGGCGCAGTACGGCAGTTTCGAGGCCGGCGTGGTCAGCGCGGAGACACGCCGGGGCGGCACGAAATGGGACTACAGCCTGAACGATCCGCTGCCCGATTTTCGCATCCGCAGCGGCCACCTTGAAGGGTTGCGCGACGCGGCGCCGCGCCTCAACCTGAGCGGCCCGATGTTGCCAAATCGTCTGTATATCGTCGAAGGGCTCGAGTACCTGATCGACAATGCCGAGGTGCGCACACTTCCTTTTCCGGTGGATGAGACGCGCTCGAAGGCGATTAATTCGTTCACGCAGGCCGACGCTCTGCTCGGACCGCGAAATACGCTGACGGCGACGCTGCACTTTGCGCCCCATTCGACTGAATTCGCCAACCTGAACTTTTTCGATCCGATCCCAGTGACTCCAAATGCCGCCTACCACGAGGATACCGGGACGATCACCCATCGCTTTGCGATCGACGGCGGCCTGATTTCGTCCACCTTCGCGGGGACACGGGTGGCCACCAGCGTGAATGGCCAGGCAGAGAGCACGATGGTGCTGTCGCCGGTCGGGGATTCAGGGAGCTATTTCAACCAGCAGAGTCGCCAGGCGACGCGCTTTCAGTGGCTGGAGACGTGGTCGCCCGCAGTCATTCACTGGCACGGCGAACATGTTCTGCAGCTCGGCAGCATCGTCGCGCATGCCAATGACCAAGGCGCGGTCAGTAACCGCGAGGTCCAGATCGTCAACAGCGCGGGCCAGCCGCTGCGCACGATCTCCTTTACCGGCTCCGGCTCCTTCGATCTCGCGGACCTCGAGCCGGCGGTCTACGCGCAGGACCACTGGATTCTGGGCGAGCACCTGGCCATTGATGCCGGGGCGCGCTTTGAGGATCAGTCGCTGACGCATACCTCACGGGTTGCGCCCCGGCTGGGTCTGGCGTGGTCGCCCGCCAAGAATGGTTCGACGATCGTGCGCGGCGGGATCGGGGTCTTCTTCGACTCGATTCCGCTTGACACCTACGCGTTCAGCAGCTATCCGCGGCAGATTATCACGACCTATGGCAACAACGGCAACATCACGGACGGGCCGCGGCTGTATGCAAACGTGATCAGCCAAGCTCCCCTGTCCGGATTTCCGCTCGTCCATGAACAGGAGCAGAGCGGCAACTTCGCACCCTATAATCTGGCCTGGAATGTTGAAGGTGAGCACGTCGTAACTCGGTTTCTAACCTTTCGCCTGCACTATCTTCACGCCGATGGCCACGACCAGTTGACGCTCGCGCCGGAGGTCAGTGCGAGCATGAGCGCGATGGTGCTCGCCGACTCGGGGACGCTTCAGAGCCACCAGTTGGAGGCAACCTCGCGCATCGGACCGGACAAAGAGCATCAGTTCTTCTTCTCCTACGTGCGGCAGTTTGCCGCCGGGGACATCACCGAGGCTTCGAGCTACCTGGGCGATTTTCCGTTTCCGGTGGTGCGTTCGCAGATTGTTGCGCACACGGCGGGGGAGATTCCCAACCGGCTGCTGCTTTGGGGCACGGATGCACTGCCGTGGCGCATCCATCTTTCGCCACGCATCGAGTATCGGAACGGCTTCACCTGGCAGCCGGTTGACCAGTTTCAGAACTACATCGACCTCGGATCGGCGGCGCAGCCACGCTATCCGCGCTATTTCACGGCGGACCTTCGCGCGGCAAAGGACTTCAATGTTGGCCCCAAACATGCGGTGCGATTTTCGCTGACTTTCCGCAATTTAACCAATCACGACAATCCATTGCAGGTTCACGCAAACAGCGGGGATCCGCTTTACGGGACTTTTTTCGGCAACTATGGGCGCCACGAGCTATTTGATTTTGATTATCTTTATTAGTCGGGCGAAGCAGCGCGGAGATTCGCTCACCAGCTTTGTTCGCGGCAGAGCGTGGTTCGCGATACACTGACGAAATTGCTGAGTGGAAAGGTCCAAATGTGGTTAGCGCTGCCGTCCATGCGAACGGTATTCCTTGGGATCGCCGCGATCCCGTTTATTTACTATGGTTTGGCGATTTTCAGCTGTCTGCGGTTCTTCCGCACGACGAGGCGGGAATCAGACGCCGAGGAGCCGTTTCTGCCGCCGATTAGCAACCTCAAGCCGGTTCGAGGGCTTGATCCTGGCGCCTACGAGAATTTTGCCAGCTTCTGCCGGCAGGATTATCCCAACTACGAGATCCTGTTCTGCGTGGGAGATGAAAGTGATCCGGCGATGCCGGTGCTCGATCGGCTGAAGCATGACTTTCCCGATATCGAGATTCGCATTGTGGTTGGATCAGGACGCGAAGCAACCAACGATAAAGTTGCCAAGCTGGCGCGATTGGTGGAGGAGGCGGCGTATGAACATCTGGTCATTAGCGACAGCGATGTGCGCGTGGATCCGACCTATCTCCGCCGCCTGATTGCGCCGCTGGCAAGCGCGAAGGTTGGGGCGGCCACCTGCTTTTATGTGCCCACCGATGAAACCACGTGGGTGCAGCGGTTGCAGGACATTGGGATGCTTTCGGATTTTTACCCGGGTATCCTGGTGGCCTGGCAGCTGGAAGGGGTGAAGTTCGCGCTGGGGCCTTCGATCTCGACCACGCGATCCTACCTGCGGGAGTTCGGCGGCTATGCGTCGATCGAGAACAAGCCGGCGGACGATCTGCTGATCGGACGGCTGATTGCGGAGCAGGGACGCGAGGTGGTGCTGCTCCCGTATGCGATCTCCACCGTTCCCGATTACCAGTCGTTGCGCGAACTGTTCCTGAAACGTCTGCGCTGGATCACGGTGATGCGGCATATGCGGCCTTGGGGGCACCTGGGCCTCGTATTCACGCTGGGATTGCCGTGGGCGCTGCTGGCGGTTGTCCTCCAGCCGAGTTCAGCGGTGGCCGCCGGATATTTGGGCGGCTATCTTTTGGCGCGCTCGGTGCTCACGCTGTTGGTGGGCCAAGCGGGTTTAAAGCAGTCCGGAGTGTGGGCGAAGCTGCTCTATATTCCGCTCTGGGACGCGATGGCAACCGGGATCTGGCTGGCCAGCTTTGCGCGCCGGACGATCCGCTGGCGAGGCCACGATTACGCGATTGTCAACGGCGAACTGATTCCCTCCGGGTCCACCGACTAGCACGGTCCGGGCCCGCTTCAGACGGTTTTCTGCACGCAAGACTCGCTCATCAACAGCGCGTCGTCGGTTACGATGCGGCGACGGTTGCGTGGGCTGCGCCAGCTGACCTGGGGTGCGAATGTCGAGGGATCAATCCGGTCGCGGTAGCGCAGGGCTACGTTGATCAGCGAATCGACCAGCGAGTCGGAGAGCAGATGCGGCTCGAGCCCGAGATCGGACAGCTTGGAGTGCTTTGCGTTGTAGTAGTGCGCTTCGGCTTCCACGCGGGGATCGGGCAGGTTCTTGATCTCCACGCGCAGGCCCATCCCGTCGGCTACGGTCTGGATGATCTCGGCCAGTTCCAGCACGGAAAACTGCTCAGTGAACTGGTTGAAGACGCGGAACTCGCCGCGCTCGGCGGGGTTCAGGCAGACAAGTTCGATACAGCGCACGGTGTCGCGGATATCGAGGAAGCCCCGGGTCTGACCGCCCTTGCCATATACCGTCAGGGGGCAGCCTATGGCTGCCTGGGCGCAGAAACGGTTGAGCACGGTGCCGAAGACCTCGTCGTAGTCGAAGCGGTTGATCAGGGCTTCGTCCATCAGAACTTCGTCGGTAATCGTGCCGTAGACAACTCCCTGGTTGAGGTCGGTGGCGCGAAGACCCCAGATCTTGCAGGCGAACATGATGTTATGGCTGTCGTGGACCTTGGAGAGGTGATAAAATGAGCCCGGCTGTTTGGGGAAGGGGAGCGTGTCCTTGCGGCCGTTGTGCTCGACCGTGAGAAAACCTTCCTCGATGTCGATGTTCGGCGTGCCGTACTCTCCCATGGTTCCCAATTTCACGATGTGACAATCCGGCGCCAGCTCGCGGATGGCAAACAGCAGATTGAGGGTGCCGACGACATTCGTGACCTGGGTGAAGACGGCGTGCTTGTGGTCAATCATCGAATAGGGCGCGGAGCGCTGCTCGGCGAAGTGCACGATGGCTTCGGGCTGGAACGTGGCGATGAAAGACGCGAGAAAGTCATAGTCGGTCACGTCGCCGACAAAGAGTTCGATCACCTTGCCGGTCAGCTGCTGCCAGACCGACAGCCGCTCGGTGAGCGGTCTTATCGGTGTCAATGTCTGCACGCCCAGCTCAAAATCCCAAAGTCTGCGGGCGAAGTTGTCGACGATGGCAACCGAATGCCCTTTTCTGGAAAGATACAGCGCGGTGGCCCACCCGCAGTACCCATCACCACCCAGAACAGCAATTTTCATAGTGTCTCCGCTACTTGGACATGGTTAAGACAGCAATTCTGCGTGGGCGAATAAATAGCAAATCGGCTGGCATGGTGATCCTCAAAGATCACCAATTTCTGCATGCAAACCGTATAGTTTGATGCGACATTTCGCTCTTTATTGGCCGAACCTGAGGGTTTATTCTGTTGCCTAAACACCTGCCGGCTCCGCACTTCGAATTGCTGATGGTTAGACAGACAGATCGAGGCACAATTACATTGTACTGTTTGGATGCACCCACCTGAGGCGCGCATTTCGCATAAGTTTCATCTTTTCTTAAACGCCTCAGAGCGGGAAAAAGTTTCCCGGGACAGGCAAAAAATCTCCCCCGGGCCGCCTGAGACGCCCGCTGGCGCGATGGGGTATCGAAATCGTGAACGCGGTGGGAGCGAATATAGGGCAAAACTGGCGAGTTCCTGAATGGATGGCGTCACGGCAGTGCAGGCCTGTCCGGGGTGCCGGCTCACGATACGACGGCCGGAGCGCGGCGAACCACCCCTTGTGACCGCCCGGCCGCGAGCGTCTCCTGCCCCATCACAGGCATGGGATTTGACCGTACGTTCCACCTCTTCATCCACAGGAAAAGAATCATGAGGCCCCAGAGGTGGTAGCCCACGTTGATGGCACGGGTCATGTGCAGCCTGGTCAGTTCGTAGATGGCGTCGAAGTTGAACACCTCCGCATGTTCCTCCTGCGCGGACTGGAAAGCGTCCATCAGCAGCCCGCGAAGGGGTCCGCGAAACCAGTCGTGGGTGGGGATATCGAAACCGATCTTCTTGCGCTGAGCGATGGAAACCTTGAGTTTCGGCTTCATCAACTCCTTGAGCAGGTACTTCTGGACACTGCCGCGAATCTTGAGCTCGGTCGGGATACCTGCGGCAAATTCGAGGATACGGTGGTCCAGGAAAGGCGGACGCACCTCAACAGAATGGGCCATACTCATGCGGTCGGATTTGACCAGGATGTCATCGGGCAGGTAGTAGCGTTGATCGAATCCGAGGAACGGCGCGACGCCGTCCCCGGGTAGGGCAGCGCCCAGCGGCGAAACCAGGGCCCGGAGTGCGGCCGGCAGAGTCTGGTGCACCAGAGGAGCCTTCTCGCGCTCAGAAAACGTTCCGTTCCAGTAGACGTGCGCTTGTTCGGGGGGCAGCAGGGCGCCCTCGAGCAGGCGCTTCAACTTATATTCGAAGCTGATCTTGTCATTCGAGACGGGCCACGCGTTGAGTCCTCGCAGGGCGATCCGGATCAGCGCCGAGGGCGCGTTTCTGAGCCGTTGGGCGATCGGATTGGCGCGGTAGGTGACGTAGCCGCCAAAAATCTCGTCGGCTCCCTCGCCGCTGAAAGCAACCGTGCAATGCGTCTTACACAGACGGGACAGGAACCACACCGGCAAGGCGCCGGAGTCCGCGCTGGGCTCGTCCGAATAGTAGCAAAGCTCGCGAACGGCGCCCTCAATATCCTCGTCGGGATTCAGGTCGAATTGCTCATGCTCGGTGCCGTATCGTTGTACGGCTTCGTGGATGGAATCCGATTCATCGAAGCTGCGCCCCTTGAAGGAGACCGAATAGGTGCGCAGCCGGGAGCTGGACTCTTCAGAGGCATAATGCAGAATGGTGGTCGAGTCGATGCCCCCGCTGAGCCATACGCCGAGCGGCACGTCCGACATCATGTGGTCGCGAACGGATTCCTTGAGGAGCCCATCGAGCTCGGCCTTGGCGTCTTCAAGCGAGATCGGCTTCGGCGCGATCTCGGGCAGGCTCCAGTAAGCGCCGCTGCTGATGCGGCCATCACGCCATTCCAGCCAGTGGCCGGGGGGGAGCTTTTCGATCCCTTCGATCAGCGTCCACGGCGCGGGCACATAGTTCATCGAGAGAAAACAGTCCAGTCCGCGCATGCTCAGCGCGCGCTCCAACTCCGGATGAGCGAGGATGCCTTTCAGCTCGGAGGCAAACAAGAGATCTTCGCCGCGCTCGGCAATGTAGAGAGGCTTGATCCCTACGCGGTCGCGCGCGAGGACCAGGCGGCGCTCGGAGTTAGACCAGATGGCGATGGCAAACATGCCGCGCAGGCGCTCGAAACAGCCCGTGTTCCACTCCAGAAACGCATGCAGGACGGTCTCGGTGTCGCAATGGGTCCTGAAGCGGTGGCCGAGTGATTCGAGCCTCTGACGGATCTCGAGATGGTTGTAGATTTCGCCGTTGAAGACGATGACGGCATCGCCATCGTCAGAAAGGATGGGCTGATCGCCGGCCGAGAGGTCAACAATCTTGAGGCGGGTTGCGCCCAGCGAGCAGCAAGCCGAGCGAAAGACTCCCTGCTGATCCGGTCCGCGATGAAGCAGGGTACCGGTGGCCTCGCCGATGCGCTCCGGGCCGGGATTCCACGCTTTGGTCGTATATCCGACGATGCCGCACACGTAATATCAACCCCAACTGATTGCCTGCCTTCATCAGCGGACAATTAGTTTGACGCTAGCATAGATGCCCGGATCGACGCACCTCTGACTCGGTCTTGGGGGGATTCCTGGCTGAGCGCGGAGCCGGTACAATAGGTGAGTGTCTACAAAAGCCATGGTCGGAGGGGCTGAGCCTCGATTGTCGCACCAGCAGCTGCGGGTCAAGACCTTCCTGATGATTGTCGTGATGATCCTCACCGGTCCGCTGGGCAATGTGCTGCTGGCCAAAGGGATGAAGGGCGTCGGGACTCCGGTGGCGTGGCCTCCCTCCGAACTGCTTACTGAGGCGGCGAGGATCTTCGCCTCTCCGTTCATCTGGCTGGGCATCGGTTCCCTGGTCACGATGTTCATCTCCTACATGCTGGTACTTTCCTGGGCCGACTATAGCTTTGTGCAGCCAGCCTCGTCGCTGGCCTACGGAGTCGTGGCGCTGCTCGGTTACTTTGCGTTGGGCGAGAAGGTGACGCTGCTGCATTGGGCTGGGATTGCGACGATCTCGATGGGAGTGTTCGTCGTCAGCCGCACCAGCCCGCGCACCACCGCCCGGCCGCTCGAGGGCGAGGTATAAGTTGCGAAGCCTGGTTCTGTTTGCGGTGATTGTTGCTGCCGGGACCGGCGGCGAACTCTGCGTATCGCGGGCGATGAAGAGTGTCGGCGAAGCAACCAGTTTCCGGCCCAAGGAGATTGTCCGGGTCATTCTAGGATCGCTGCGCCAGCCGTGGATGTGGGCGGGAGTGGGAATGAGTGCGCTGGCGTTTTTTTCCCTTCTTGGCGCGCTTTCGATCTATAACGTCAGCTTTGTCGTTCCCGTGACCGCGTTGAGCTATGTTGCCGGGGCGCTCGGAGGGATTGTCTTTCTCAAGGAGCGAGTGAGTAAGCAGCGGTGGATCGGCGTACTGCTGGTGGTAATCGGCGTAGTCCTGGTATTTCTGGGAAAGAGCTAGTTCCCCCCCCGGAGAGACATCGAAGTCTGCCATCGTCTGTCTCGCGGGCATTCGGTCAAACAACGCTGACCTGTAAGGCGAGGCTGACCCGCAAGGCGATGAGCGGCACTGTCGGCAGCGCCCTGTCGCGAAGGTTCGGTTGCCACATCCGGGAGCGCGGGAATCGATCTAGATCCTCTTCGCCCGACGCGCAATCGGCCAATTTTTCCCTTTGGCCACAGTTGGGCCCTGTTCTCCCTGCACCTCTGGTTTCCCTTCGCTCTCGGCAAGATCCGGGCCCTGCCCGGCCTTTTTCTCCCTTCCCAAAAAGGAGAACATCGAAACTGTCACCAGAACGCCGAAGCCTTCTGAAGTTGTCTTCAAAGAGGGTTACCCGCAACCCGGGTGTGAATAGAATAGAGAAAAATCAGGCACGCACGCACCTCAGGAAACTCATGCCAGCAGTACTGCCGGGCTCTTGACGCCTCATCTGTACTACTGTATTAATACGATGTGCTGCCTTTGCACATCTTCGCGAGCTCCGGCGTCCCCGTGTATCTGCAGATCGAGCAGCAGATCAAACAGGCCATCGCTTCCGGCGTCCTTCACTCCGGAGATGCGCTGCCCTCCACGCGGCGCACCGCTGCCCAGCTGCGCATCAATCCAAACACCGTGGCCCGCGCCTTCACCGATCTGGAGCGCGAAGGGGTTATCCGCACCGTCCCTGGCGGCGGCACCTTCGTCGCCGATCTAGCGGCACTCGCCCCGCGGCTGCTGAAGGCGGAAAAGCTTCGCCGCCTGCGCCCCCTTGCCCGGCAATTTGCCATCGAAGCCGCCCAGCTCCGCATCTGCGCCGATGATCTGCACAAACTCCTCGACGAATCTCTGGGGAAGATCGCCGGCGCCGGGGCCGGCAAGCACTCTGACCACGACGATACAGAAGGAGATCAATGACCGCCTTCGCCATAAAAACTCACTCGCTCGTCAAGACCTTTTCGAGCGTCCGCTCTACAACGCGGGCCATCGACGGCCTCTCGCTCTCCGTCCCCGAAAGCTCCATTTACGGCCTGCTCGGCCGCAATAGTGCCGGCAAAACCACCACCATCCGTATGCTGATGGGCCTGGCGCGGCCAACCTCGGGCTCCGCCGAGGTGCTCGGCCTCAACCCCGCGCGTGAACCCGAACGCGTGGCCATGCTGCGCCAGGTTGGATACGTGCCGGAGGACAAAACGCTGATCAGCTTGACGGCGCGAAAGCTGCTGGAGCTGAACCGCGCGTTCTATCCCCAGACCTGGTCAGATGCGCTGGC